>PJEL010000122.1_pt1 | contig 88701 bp, 76 predicted proteins | sample 1853271 | NCBI WGS metagenome assembly PJEL01 (sample SAMN08108733, study PRJNA415343) | Invertebrate metagenome, whole genome shotgun sequencing project. | host: Globobulimina | place: Sweden: Gullmar Fjord | collected 2015-08
ACTTACCCTTTAAAGACTTCTTTTCCAGTCAGCCATTGGTGAATAAATTTGTTTTTCAAATTAATAACTTTATGTCCACTTGGTTGCCTCATTTAGAGCGCAATAATAGAAGCTACTTAACAATAGCTATAGGCTGTACAGGTGGAAAACACCGCTCCGTATACATTGCAGAAACCCTCGCTGAGCAGTTCCGTTCTCGCGGCAAAAATATCAAAACTCGACACCGTGAAATGAGTCGTTATTTAGAACAGCTATAAGGCTTAGTCATGTTATCGCGCACTATCACTATCCAAAACAAACTTGGATTACACGCTAGAGCTGCCACCAAAATGGCTCAGTTGGCACTTCAATTTAAAGCCAAAGTACAAGTTCAACAAGGTGAAAAAACGGCAAGTGCTGACAGCGTAATGGCTTTGCTCATGTTAGCAAGTAATCAAGGCAAAGAAGTAACAATCACTGCGGACGGCGAAGACGAAGAACAAGCCCTAAACGCAATTTGTGAACTTGTAAGCAACCGCTTTGATGAGTCTGAATAACCCCTTATCTTGCCAGTAAAACAACCAGTTACTATCATAAAATGGCAATCTAAGTTAGACTTATGCGCAAGGTAAACAACAGAAACCTTTGATTTTGATATGCCTGAATTATTAGAACAAGAATACACAATTCCAATTAATGAACTAAATACCGCTATCAGTGACGGTATGTTTGTTCGTGTCCGGAATATGCTTGATTCTATGGCTGCAAATGACATTGCTCTGTTATTACACTCCTCACCGCCTAAAAGTCGTACTGTTATTTGGCAACTTATCGACAGCAGCATTCAAGGTGAGATTCTAGAAGAGTTATCTGAAGAGGTTCGTAACCCAATATTACGAGCAATGGAGCCAGAGCGTGTTGCTGAAGCCGCTACCAACCTCGATGATGATGACTTCTCGGAAGTTTTACGGAGTATGCCAGACGCTGTTTATCGCCGTGTATTAAAAAGCATGGATAAACAGGACCAAGCGCGTGCAGAACGAGTAATGTCTTATGAAGAAGATTCAGCTGCCGCATTAATGAATACCGATACGGTTACGGTTCGCCCTGACGTAACGGTTGACGTAATCCTAAGATATTTGCGCCTCAAAGAGTCACTCCCAGAAAATACAGATTATTTGTACGTTGTAGACAAGCAAGATCACTTTATTGGTGAGGTGTCATTATCAGCGCTTGTGACCTCTAATCCTAGTAAACTCATTTCGGAAGTAATGGAAACAGACTTTGAGGTCATCCCAGCATCGATGCAGGAATCTGAGGTCGCCACACTATTTGAACGATATGACTGGATGACAGCGCCCGTTATTGACGAAAATGGCTTATTGCTAGGCCGTATCACCATAGATGACGTGGTTGATATTATTCGTGAAGACGCTGAACACTCAATGTTGAGCATGGCAGGTCTTGATGATGAAGCCGATACATTTGCACCGGTTTTAGACAGTACCAGAAAGCGCTCGCTGTGGTTAGGCGTTAACTTATTCACCGCGTTGTTGGCTGCGTTTGTATCGAGTTTATTTGAGAGTACTCTCGATGAGTTAGCTTTTCTCGCTGTGCTAAATACTATCGTGCCTAGCATGGGTGGCGTTGCCGGTAGTCAAACTTTAACGCTGGTTATTCGTGGTATGGCAATGGGCCATGTCAGCGAATCAAACTCAAGATGGCTACTAGGCAAAGAGCTCGCCATCGGCTTTCTAAACGGTCTTATTTGGGCCATCCTTATTGCCGGAGTTGTGGCGATATGGAAGCAAGATTTAATGCTTGGTGGCGTATTGGCTTTTGCGATGTTAATGAACCTCGTTGCAGCCGGTTTGTCCGGTGTATTGATCCCACTTGCATTAAAACGAATGAACATCGACCCAGCTTTAGCTGGTAGTGTTATACTGACAACAGTGACCGACATTGTCGGCATATTTGCATTCCTAGGCACGGCAACATGGTTGCTACTTTAACGTAGTGGCAACAGCGAAACAGACGTGCCTTCTTAGTAAAATTGGAAAAATTAAATGATTGAAGTTGGAAAAACCAACACATTCCCTATCTCAAAAATCGTCGACTTTGGTGTTTTTGTTGATGCCGGTGATGGCGACGAACTGCTTATCCCTAGAAAACATGCACCTAAAGATGCAAAAGAAGGTGATGAAGTAAGAGTATTTGTCTATTTGGATTCAGAAGATAGACCTATTGCAACAACACAAAGACCAAAGGTAGAAGTTGGTCAGTTTGCATATTTAAAAGTAACAGACGTTACTCGTGTTGGTGCTTTTGTAGACTGGGGCTTAGACAAAGAGTTACTTGTTCCATATGGCGAACAGCACAGGCCAATGGAAGTGGGCGAACGTTATTTGGTTTATGTTTATCTTGATGACCTTGATCAGCGCCCTACTGCGTCTTCAAAAATAGACAAATTTGTAAAAGATGAAAATGAAGGCACCTTTAAGCCTGAGCAACAAGTTGACTTGATCATTGCGAACAGCACCGAGCTAGGCTTTAAAGCTATTATCAATCATAGCCATTGGGGTTTGCTGTTCAAACAAGATGTATTCCAACGCCTTAGTTTTGGCCAATCTAAAAAAGGCTTTATTACTCGAATTCGTCCAGATGACAGAATTAACCTTAGCCTTCAAGGCGGAAAGGTGACTCGTGATAAATACTCAAAAATCATCATGGAATTTTTGAATAAAGAAGGTGGTTTTGCCGCGGTTCATGACAAGTCTAAACCAGAAGTCATTTCTAACTTGTTTGGCATGAGCAAGGCTGCCTTCAAAAAAGCTATAGGTGGTTTATACAAGTCTGGCGATATCGTAATTGAGAAAACTGGTATTCGTTTAGTAAAAAAAGAGTCTGGTGACGAGCAAGAGTGATCCAATAATGGATCAATGTCAGAGCCTCGTGGTAAATTTTTACTTTTGAACTTTGAACTTTGAACTAATGAATGATTTATAAAAAAAGGAAGCCTAGGCTTCCTTTTTTGTTGTCAATATTAGTCACTGCACTAATTGATTGTATTCTCAGTAAAGTAACCTAGTTACCAGCAATCTTCATATTTTCAATTAATACTGAGCCGGTTTGAACCGCACCGCGACGCTCAACATCACCACCAATAGCAACAATCTGTTTGAACATATTAGACAAATTACCAGCAATGGTTACTTCAGATACTGGATATTGGATTTCACCGTTTTCTACCCAAAACCCTGCAGCTCCGCGACTGTAATCACCAGTTACTGTGTTCACGCCTTGCCCCATTAGCTCAGTCACTAACAAACCTTTGTCCATTTTCTTTAACATAGCAGCTAAATCAGGATCAGTTTGGCTTATGTACCAGTTATGAATTCCACCTGCATGGCCTGTTGTTTTAAGGCCCATTTTACGAGCCGAATAACCGGTCAATAAATAAGTGGTTAACACGCCTGCTTCAATGATATTTCTATCTACCGTAGCGACACCTTCAGAATCAAACGGACTACTTGCCAAACCTTGTAGCACATGAGGGCGTTCTTCAATGGTTAAAAAATCAGGTAAAATTTGAGTATCTATGCTGTCCATCAAAAACGAAGAGTTTCGATACAGACTTCCACCACTAATTGCAGAAACTAGGTGGCCAAATAACGTTGACGCTACTTCAGCATGAAATAACACAGGCACCTGACAAGTATCTAACTTTTTAGCATCTAAGCGCTCAAGTGCCGCTTTTGCAGCTTTACTACCAACAGTTGTCGCCGCTTCCATACTTTGGAAAATTCGGTCAACGGTGTAAGCATAATCTCGTTGCATTTCATCGCCAGACTCTGCAATCACAGAACAGCTTAAACTATGACGACTACTTGGGTACCCTTCAATAAAGCCATGAGAATTGCCATAAACTTTAAAACCTTGATAAGAAGATAATGACGCGCCGTCTGAGTTCGTGATCCTAGAATCAGCTTCAAAAGCAGACTTCTCAGCTTCTAAACAAAAAGTGATGGCTTCTTCTGGAGTAATTTCATGAGGATGATATAAATCCAAGTCTTGAATATCCGTTGCCATTAACTCAGACTCTACCAATCCAGCAAATGAATCTTCGTTGGTATACTTAGCAATATCAATCGCTGCTTTGACCGTTCTTTCCAAAGCTTCATGACTTAAATCAGCCGTTGACGCTGAACCTTTATGTTGACCAACATACACGGTAATACCAAGAGCACCCTCCTGGTTGAACTCGATATTTTCAAGTTCTTCACAACGACTAGACACCGAAATCCCCTTCGATTTACTAATCACAGCTTCCGCTGAAGTTGCACCATGTTGCTTGCTCATGTCTAGCAAATCAGCAATTGCGGTTTTCACTTCACTGATTTGTTGAAAAATGTCGCTATTATTCGTCATAAAGGCTCAAAAATACTGGTTAATTTACTCACTTGAGCATACCATAAATCTATATCTTCGTTTATCAAAATCTAATGACCCAATTGTTATGACAAAACCATATTATTTAATGCCTGATGATGAAAATTACATCAGCAAATCTGAAATTAAACAAGAAGCAAAAGATCTACGTATTTTTGCTGAAAAACTCGTTAAGCTTTCTAAATCGCAGCGCCAAAAAATAACGGCGAGTGACGAACTTCTAGATGCATTTAAGCTTGCTGACAAGATTGCAACAAAACCAGATGCATTGCGCCGACATATGCAATTCATGGCAAAGTTGCTTCGAGACGAAGCTCTTGATACTTTAAAGCTTGAATATCAAAGGTTAACCACTCCTGGCCAAGCCAATGATGCGCAAATGCAAAAAATAGAAAGGCTGCGTGACGCACTACTTAAAAATGGTGATGACGCAATTAACGATCTTCTTGAACAAGCACCTACGCTAGAACGTCAAAGAGTTAGACAGTTGACGCGTCAGGCTAAAAAAGAAGTAGAAAAAGAAAAGCCTGGAAAAAGTTACAAAGAGTTATTTCAGTATATAAAAGACGGACTTAGCAGTTAGGAGCTTTGCAGTGAATTACTTAAATCAACAACGATCACTTTTATCAAAAGTGTGGTTTTCAATCGCGTTATTAGCCACATTAGTTTTAAGTGGTTGTAACGGCCACAGTGATGACGTGACTACCGAAGAAAGCATTTCAGGTACTGACGCAACGCTCAGCATAGCCGTTAAAGATGCGTTGAATAATGAGACAAATAGCTTTACATCAGGAAACCTAGCTACCGTTTCAGTATCTTTGGTTGATTTAAGTGGTGTTGCAATTAGCGGCCAACAAATTAGTTTTTCAACGGACAGCGGGACTTTGTCTAGCTCCTCTAGACTAACTGCAACCGATGGCACAACTTCTGTATCACTAAATACCTCTGACATATCCGCTGGAGTAGTAACGGTTACTGCAACAACAACTATTGATGATGAAACACTATCTATTGATTCCGCGTTTGAAGTTCTATCCGCAAGCACAACTGGAGCTGCGTCACCAGAATTATCTATTACTTTGAAACGTAACGGCCTAGCCGTTAATCGATTTAAAGCCAACGAGTCGGCACAATTAGGTGTAATGCTTCTTGATGAAAATAATGTCGCTATACCAAATACAATTATTAGTTTCTCTGCTGAAATCGGTTCTTTGAATGCAAGCTCTGCTCTTACTAATTCAAGTGGTTTGGCGGAAGTTGAACTAAGCGGCAATGAAAATGATTTAGGCGCTGCATTAGCGACTATCTCAGCCACTATTAATGACATTACTTATGTTGACACTATTGCTTATGAAATTGTTGCGGCGGATGCGCTTGATGAAAACACGACGGTATTAATAGGGTCATTTGACGACGCCGGTAACTTTACGGAAGGTGAAATCAAGTCGGCACTGACTGATGCAAACGGTAATACAGAAATTAGTGCAGGTGGCACGTTAGGTTTGTCTGTTGAACTAGTTGATGAAAACTTTGACCCTATTACTTCAGCAACTGCAATTTCATTTAGCTCCACCTGTGTTACAAATGGTGATGCAACCATAGATGCCACTTCAAATACAGTAAATGGCAAAGCTGAGTCTACTTTCCAAGATGTTAGTTGTGCTGGTCCTAATGGCAATCAAGATACGATTGTTGCCACTGTTAGAGTAAACTCAGCTGATCTTACTGCAACTAAACAGATCACTCTATCTCCAGAAAGCTTAGGTTCTGTAGAGTTTGTTTCTGCTTCACCATCATCTATTGTACTTAAAGGCACTGGCGGTCAAGGCAAGCAAGAAACTTCAACGGTAACCTTTTTAGTCAAAGGTCAACTAGGAAACCCTCTTAGTCAGCAGGAGGTTAATTTCACTCTTAATACTGACGTTGGTGGATTATCTTTGGCGTCTGATATTGGCATTACAAATAATGACGGTTTAGTCAGTGCAAAAGTATCGGCAGGAACAGTACCGACGGTTGTGCGCGTGTTAGCAAGTACAACAAATGAAAACTCCGATACAGTGGCGACACAGTCGGACTTGCTCTCTGTAAACACTGGGCTGCCGGATCAAAACTCAATAACGTTATCGCTATCAACTATTAACCCAGAAGCGCGAAATATTACTGGTGCCGAAGTAACAGTTAGAGCTTACTTAGCGGATAACTTTAACAACCCAGTCCCAGATGGCACAACGGTCAACTTCACAACTGAAGGAGGTGCTATAGAGCCTTCTTGCAATACAGTTGCCGGTAACTGCTCAGTCGTATGGAACTCTCAAGAACCATATCCTGATAACCACCGCGTTACTATTTTAGCTACTGCAGAAGGACACGAATACTTCATTGATGTAGATGGTAACAATGTTTACAACACCGCAGATGGTACTAGCGTCAATAGCTCTGTTTCGAATATCAACGAAATCAAGTCTGGTCTAGGTCGTATTAGCCCACTATCAGGTGGCTTTGTTGATATGCCGGAAGCTTGGCGCGATGACAATGAGAATTATAGCTTTGATTCTGGTGAGCTATTTATTGACTCAGATAATAGTGGCGATTACACAATTGAAGACAGTCTATTTAATGGTCCTCAGTGCCAAAACGGCTGTGCAACAGCTAAGTTTTCAACAGTTCGTAAAGCTCGTGTTTTGATAACATCAAGTTCTAACGCTTTGTATCGTTTACTTGATAGCTCTAGCACCGTATTAAAAAGCAACTACGAAGCTGCGACAAATGGTCAAATAAGTATAACGCGCGGTAGTTCAGCAGAGTTTACATTAGAAATGTCAGATACCCAATTCCAAGTATTGTCTCAGGGCACCACTATCAACATAAGCTCGTCAGTTGGTGAACTCGTTGGTGGAGGCTCTTTTGCAATTGCGAATACCGTAGGCTCTTCTGATCCGTCAGCCCCAGGAACTACTACTGTTTCGTTTACTATTATAAATAACTTAACTCCTGATGATGATGCTGTGTCAGGAGCATTGAGTTTCTCTGCAATTTCACCATCAACTATAACAACTGGAAATTCTATAGTGGTTAACCTTCTATAAGGTACAACTAGTTTCAGTTTACTAATAATAAAAAGCCAGCAACTAAGCTGGCTTTTTTCATGAGATAACACACACCTTCAGCAGGTCGTTAAGCAGAACTTAGTTAGTACCACCAACTGTCATCGCATCTAGCTTTAATGTTGGCTGACCAACGCCCACAGGTATGCTTTGGCCATCTTTGCCACAAACGCCAACGCCTTTATCTAAGGCTAAGTCATTACCAACCATTGATACTTGCGACATTGCATCTGGGCCATTACCAATTAAAGTAGCACCTTTAACTGGCTTAGTAATTTTGCCGTTCTCTATTAAATAAGCTTCTGACGCCGAGAATACAAATTTACCTGACGTGATATCAACTTGGCCACCGGCAAAGTTGTTCGCGTAAATACCATAATCAACACTAGCAATAATGTCTTCAGGTGTACTTTGTCCCGGCAACATATAAGTATTTGTCATGCGCGGCATTGGCATGTGTGCAAAAGATTCACGACGGCCATTGCCTGTCGCTGGCACGCCCATTAATCGAGCATTCATTTTGTCTTGCATGTAAGACTTCAATACACCGTTTTCAATAAGTACATTGTATTGCGCCGGTACACCTTCATCATCAATATTTAATGAGCCACGTAAGCCATTTAATGTGCCATCATCAACAATAGTACACAGCTCTGACGCCACAGATTCACCAATTTTGCCGCTGTAATTACTTGAACCTTTACGGTTAAAATCACCTTCTAAACCATGCCCTACCGCTTCATGTAATAACACGCCCGGCCAACCATTACCCAGGACTACTGGCATTGTACCCGCTGGCGCTTCAATAGCTTCTAAGTTAACCGTTGCCATGTGAATCGCTTCATCCGCTACATTTTGATAACGTAATTTACCGTCAGTCAATTCCATAAAGTAGCTATAGTCTGTTCTTGCACCAGCACCAGCACCGCCTCGTTCTTTTCGGCCGTCTTTTTCTAATACAACCGAACAGTTTAAACGAATTAAAGGACGAATATCTGTTGCCCAAGTACCATCACTGGCAGCAACAAGCACTTCTTCATAAACACCGCTCATGCTAACCACAATGTTTTTTGCTAATGGTGATTGTTGACGAATATAACTATCAACGTTACGAAGTAACTCCACCTTGTCTTTGTTCGTCATTTTTTCAAGAGGCTGACAAGCCATAACAATTTGTTTCTGCTGCGTATTAGTAAATACCTGCTGTTTTGCATTTTGCCCGGCAGCTGAAATACTTCTGGCAGTTTTAGCGGCTTCAGAAATAGCATTAAAGTTCACTTGATCAGAATAAGACAGTCCTGTTTTTTCGCCGCTAACGGCTCTAATACCTACGCCTTGCTCAATGTTATAGCTGCCATCTTTAATGATGCCGTCTTCCATTACCCAAGACTCATGGAAGCTACCTTGAAAATATAAGTCTGCGTAGTCGAGTTGATGTTCCAAAAGCATAGACAGGCCATCGTAAACGCTTTGTTGTGTTAGGCCGTTCGCTGTTAATAATTGTTCTTCAACTTGATTCAAAATAGATCCTATTATGGTGATGCGTCGCCTGGTTTAAACCAAACGAGATTTAAATTGATTATGGACAAATACTGGCATTTTACTTCTAATTTCTTGTAATTTTACCATATCTAATGCCGCGCCGAATAAGCCATTTTCTCTTTCAGCATTAACTAAAATGTTGCCCCATGGTGAAACCACGACACTATGGCCAAACGTTTCACGGCCATTCTGATGAACGCCATTTTGATTTGCGGCCACCATATATAATTGGTTTTCAATAGCTCGAGCTTGAATTAATGGTAGCCAATGAGCATCACCAGTCAATTCGGTAAATGCACTTGGTAATACGATGGTATTGGCGCCTAACGATCTTAGCTCCTGAAATAAACTCGGGAATCGTAGGTCATAACAAATGGCAATACCCACCTTACCTGCTGGCGTATCAAATACCACTAACTTATTGCCTGCCTGTGTTGAGTCGGACTCCCTGTAACTGCCCGTGTTGTCGTCTACTTCAACATCAAACAAATGTATTTTTTGATAATCAGCGATGAGAACCCCACTTGGGTCAAATACCAAGCATGTCGCTAAAAACTTATTTTTATTTTGGCTTTTGGTAGGGAAAGAGCCCGCTACCAAATATATTCCGAACTCCTTCGCAATATCAGCTAGTTCAAGCTGAACTGGACCATTGCCAGTCTCTTCCGCTATACCTAAATTTAGGTTGTCTTTACCACCAAAACAGGCAAAACACTCAGGTAAAACCACAATACTTCCATGCAGATCAGCACCTAAAGTACGGCTTTTCTCTAACAAAGCTGATCTAACAAATGCTAAATTCTCTTTAACACCTGGCGTTGAAGTCATTTGTAATACAAAAGCATTTATCATTGCCCATCACCTTTGTCGTTTTCAACTTTAGACACTTCAGATTCTTTATTCGAAGAGTCATTTTTCATAGACTCTTTATTCAAAGACTCTTTTTTCAGGGGTTCTTTTTTCAGGGGTTCTTTTTTCAGAGGTGCTTTATTCATAGACTCTTTGTTCAAAGGCTCTACGTTGTTCGTCGCTGGTTTGTTATTTTGCTCCAAAACGGGTTCATTGTTTGTTTTTTCTTCCGTTTCAGTTTTATTAGCTTCTGGTATTACCGGCTCAATAGGTTTCTGTGGCGGCCTTGGCAATTCAATCGTTTTAGTAAAGCGCTTAACTTCTTGGACTTTTGGATCAGCAAGATCCCCCGTCACCTTTAGTCTTACTTCGGAAACGACATCCGCTTTCTCAATAATTTTATCAATGGCGATGCCCGCTAATAATGACAACCCTGCAGAGCCTGGCGCTAACCAAGCGGCAATGACAGGAATACTTGAAGTAATCTTTGGCTTAAAAGTAACGTCATAATTTAATGTACTTGCCGTGAGATTGGTAAAGCCGCGCATATTCATGTTTCCTGCAACGCCATCCATTCTAATATTTTCTGTATATACCACGCCACTTTCTACCGTTAAAGAGCCTTTAATATCGTTGTAAAACAAGCCTTTTTGGAAAACATCATTAAAGTCAAACTTCAACTTTCGGTAAAGTGAATTTAAGCTAAATAAAGAAAAGATCCTTGCGCCTTTGTCACTTATCTCAGACAAGTAACCCTCGCCCATTTCAAACGTGACCTCACCGTTTAAAGACTCAAATTCGAATTCATGCGGTGCCCCATCCCAAGTCAAAGACAACTTAGACTTGAAGTCACTTTGTTTGATACCGGAGTTAAAGCCCCAATCCAACATCCATGGGCCAAAGTATCGAGAGTAAGCATCACCAGTTATAGTGGTTTCGCCAGAGTCTTCATTACCAATCCACATGCCAGCTAATGACACTTTATTTCGTTGATACTCCATTTCCGCTTTTTCTATAAACAAACTCGTGTCACGCGTAAATGTATCTAACGTAATCTTACCTAAGGGCTTGTCATTATAGGTGCAAACCTTACAAACGATGTGTAATGCAGGCAAACCTGAAATCAACTCGGCCGAGTTGAGAGTGGATTCAACATTATCAGTATCGGCTGCTACTGGCGTGTTTTTAATATGTAAATAGTCGGCATTAATCGTAATTCCTTCTGACTCTATTAGTTCTGGAACAACCACCTCAGCCTCTATTGCCTCGCCCACAAGATTAAATAACCAGTCATTGTTCTTTGGTTTTGCGCTAAGAGTAATGTTGCTCCATTCCTGTCCTAAAATATCAACACGACCAAATTGACCTGAAATTAACTTAGGGGAATCTAACAGGGGTTCAGAATCCCCCGCACCAGACGGCAAAGAATCAATTAAGTCCAATACAAAAGAAAGAGTGGAATCAAATTCAATATTTGGCAGTTTTATATCAATGTTAAAGCCGCTATCCGGCAACAATACGCTGGTAGGCGTTAAGTGCTCACCTATTGTCAAAATGGCCTGTTCCATTTTACTTGAGCTTGTAGGTACAACGCCTATAAAGTTAAGGTCTTCATTCAAATCAATGTAAATGTCATTACTTGTAGCATCACCTAAAACCGAAATATTAACAGAAGACGGTTCACCTACGGCTTTTTGAAGTGGCCCTGTTAATGTATAACCTGCTTTGGTTAAGTCGGTGTTCGCATCCACAAAATATTGGTAATCGTCGCCCTCTTCTATGTTTACACTAAGGGAGATCGTTGAGTTGAGCTCACCTGAAAAATAATCACTAATAGGGCCATTTATTTGTTTTGCTACATCACTGTGCTGCCAACTCGCATCAATTTTACCGTCTAACTTGTAACCTGCACTGCCGTCATTACCAGTAATGTTAAAATCAATTGGCAAACTGTTCCAAAGTCCGCTGGCATCTTTAATGGCAAAAGCGGCGTTTTCAAAAGACACTAGTGACGATAAGTTCTGAATATTTAAGTTTAAACTTGGTAATTGCAAACCTGCTTTTTTAGTTAGCACATCACCACGAACTAAAAACTCCGGTATTTTACCTGATTCATCAGGCCCGTCGCTAAGTGGAATAGACAAGTGAACCTTTGCATCGCCCTTACCTTCAAGCAATACAAACTCAAATACATCACCAATTGAATCTTTTAAAGGGGTTGTTTTCACTAAAGAATGAAACTTACTAAATTCTAAATTATCAGGCTGAATATCTAGTTTTAATACTGTGCTTTGAGCGGCCAAGTCTATATGGGCGAAGACATCGTTATTAACTTTGAGATCACTAATATCACCACTGTGGGCGTTGATATACATATCCATTTTATTAACAATCAAAGTTGCATCTAAATTACGTAGCGCTGGCCAATCCTCACTAAATTCAAAGAAGGTATCCTTCAAACCAGCTGTCACTAAAAACGTACCTTGTCTATTCGGCGCTTCAACATCAAAAGGCATATCAGCCGGGTCACCATCAATAACAACTTGAGTCAGCTCACCTCTACCTTTTTGAATAGATCTGTTTAGATAAGATAAGGTATTGTCGCCAATTAAATATTTAGGTAGATAATTTGGAATCTTTCCTTGGCTTGGACCAACTATTTCAGCAAAAACGCTTAAATGAGCATCGTCATAATTGAGATACTGAGCATTAGCCTTAATTTTTATATCATTATTTTCAAGTCTAATTTCCGGCAACCACACTTCGGTGCCTTCACTCGAAAGCTTGATATCGGAAATGATTTTTAGCGTGTCATACGTGATAGGTTTTGCAAAAGTGTCTTGAGTGTCTAATTCACCACTAAGGCCCGTCATTGAAAAACGTCCTTCGTTGCCCTTCCAGGCTCCTTTTAGTGATAAGTCAGTTAAGCCTAAATATGCTTCGTTAATCGCCACTTCTGGTAAAAAAGAAAAGTTATCAACGTCGACATAAGCCATCATATCGGCTTCATCAGGCCAAGAAATATGCAATGAATTTACATCACCACTCACATTGGTATTTGCCAACAAGCTTGTTTCTTTGGTTGCCGAAAATAAAGAAAAAAGCTGAGTAATGGTGTTTAGATCTACGTCATTGGCGATCAATTCGGTTTGTTTATCGCGACGGATTAAATTTAGGTGAAAAGGACTTGGCTGCTGTTGCTCAGTTCTCAACTTTATTTCATTGGCAATGAGTGCCCAATCACTTTTTGACTGTTGCCATTTTAGAGAGGCTTCATCGATGAATAGCTCTTTCTCGGCATCTTGTTTATTCCAACGAACACCGGTATTTTCAATTTCAACCTGAAACTGCTTTACCAAGCCATCTGAAACTTCACTCCACACTCTAAAGTTACCTTCAGTAGAGGTAACCGCAATATGCTCACCAATAAATTGAGTTAACCATGGAGTAATGTCGACTTGCTGAGCTTCTAAATAAATAGCACCAAATATTTCGCTTCTGCGTTGGCCATACAAATCCATTCGAAAAGAAAGAGAGTTATCAGAAAAACCGTCAATATAAACATCACCTTGTCCACGATGTCGATTGCCCTCATTTAACCAAGACAGATTATCGATTTGGAAGGTTTGATTCACACCGTCGGTATGACGCACAATAATGGTACTGTCGGTAACTTGAAACTGCTGAATTTGAGCTAAAAATAAATGACTTAGGCCCTCAAATAATTGCGAACCTTGAGACTGAGGTCTAACTTTGAAAAAAACGCTGCTGTTGATATACGTGTTAATACCATTTAGCTGAAAAGTGCCGGTAACAAGACGCTGTTCTTGCAGAGAACGCCAAAAGTCAATACTGACTTTTGTTTCCATAATGCTAATGTCCAACGGTGCCTGTTCAGAGGCCGACATGGTTACATCGTTTAAAATTATGACAGGCCCTAGCTTTTCCCAACTTGCGCCAATGCTGCCTATGTTAATATCGGCATTAAAATTGTTAAGTACGTAAGACTCAATTTCACCTTTGTACTTATCTGCATATGGCAAAGTCACCTTCAAAAGGCTAATTATTACCGCAAGCACTAAAACCGCAGTGGCAAATAAAGCCCACACGGTTTTGATACTTCTAAATAATAACTTTTTTAACAACGCATCTCTCACAATTACTAGGACAATCCGTTTCTCAATAAGTTTCTTTGCAATCTAAAAAAACGAGGAGTTTATTACGAAGGTAAGCCCTTACTACTACTGTCACTATCATACCTATTTCAACGTCTTTTGCAGTAAAATCTCCGGTAAATATCAACAAAATTCTCTAAAAAACGCCTACTTTTACCCATAACAGAATCTCTAATTTTAACTATTCCGCAACACATGCTTTAAATGGTAAAGTAGCGTTTTCATTTAACATCAATTTGACCTTTGTTTATGACCTCTGCCCGTTCTGATTACAACCAACTTGCCAATAAAATTAAACAGTGGGGCACTGAACTTGGCTTTCAAAAAGTGGGGATCACTGATATTGATCTCAGCGAACAGGAACCTCGTTTTTTGGAGTGGTTGGAGAATGGTTATCATGGCGATATGGAATTTATGTCACGTCATGGATTAAAGCGCTGTAGACCAGACGAATTATTACCGGGCACGCTCAGTGTTGTCAGCGTAAGAATGGACTATTTACCTGAAAACGCCGCGTTTGCAGACACGTTGGACGACCCTAATACCGCATACATATCTCGTTATGCACTAGGGCGTGATTACCACAAAGTGTTACGAAATCAGCTTAAAAAATTAGGCAAACTAGTCGCTGATGAAATTGATGATGCTGACATGCAGTTTAGACCTTTTGTTGACTCGGCTCCAGTATTAGAACGCCCATTGGCAGAAAAGGCTGGACTTGGCTGGGTAGGAAAACACTCACTGGTTTTAGACGAAGAAGCTGGCAGTTGGTTTTTTTTAGGTGAGTTGTTTTTACCTATTGCATTACCAAACGACCAACCCGTGAAAGAGCAATGTGGTTCCTGTGTCGCATGTATAACAATTTGTCCTACGCAGGCTATTGTTGCACCTTATGTTGTTGATAGTAAAAAGTGTATTTCCTATCTCACTATTGAACTTAAAAAAGCCATTCCAGAACATTTTAGAAAGGCTATGGGCAATCGCATATATGGTTGTGATGATTGCCAATTAATATGCCCATGGAATCGTCAGGCACAAATATCAAAGCAACCTGATTTTGTTCCTCGAGACGATCTAAACAATCCAGACTTGCTAAAACTATGGCAATGGCAAGAAAGTTATTTCTTGAAGGTAACTGAAGGCTCTCCTATTAGGCGAATAGGTTTTGAGTGCTGGATGCGCAACATTGCAGTGGCACTTGGCAACGCACCATTTTCGATCACTATAATAAATGAGCTTGAAGACAAGTTAGGTGAAATAAGTGACCTAGTTGATGAGCATATAGTTTGGGCGTTAGAACAACAAAAAGAAAAAGCAGAAACTGCGGGTATAGAGAATAGAAAATTGAAACGCTTGATCAAAGCGGTGAGAATTGGATTACCCCGAGACGCTTAATAGTTTTGAAGTTTATTGATACTCCACTTTATCGATACTCAACTTTATCGATTTATCAAATTACAGGCATAAAAAAAGAGCGTTAAAAACGCTCTTCTTGTCAAACATTAAAGGCTAAATTAGTTAGCTTCAACGTTTGCAGCTTGTAAACCTTTTTGACCTTCTTCAACGTCAAAAGTTACCGCTTGACCTTCTTTAAGGCTTTTGAAACCTTCGCCAACGATAGCACGGAAATGTACGAATACATCTTTGCCGCCATTGTCTTGAGTTAAAAATCCGTAACCTTTCTCTTCGTTAAACCACTTAACTGTACCAGTCGATTTAGACATAATAGTAAACCTTATATATATAATTTCAATTTTTTTGATACACATGTATCAGCTGTATCTTTGCGGAGTTTAATCAATTGCAAATGTGTCACTAATTAAAATTACGTGGCTCAAATCGACTAAAAAATGAGTACATCGGTATAAATAATTACATGAAGCTTTCAAACAATTTAATAAGTCTCGTTAAAGACGGGACGTATCATAACACATCAATTTCAAAAAGCTTATTAAATGAACGTCAAAATTGAATTTAATTGCTTTTTTTTTCTTTAACCCTTGTAGAACAACGGTTAAGGGTCATTTTTTTTTCGCTATTAGACATTTTGGACCAGGCCATTATCTCATTTATGTCCCGATAACAGCCAATACAGACATTCTTTTCATCTAAACAGCAGTTCCTAATGCAAGGAGAACTCACTTCTTCTGTTGTCACAATCTTTTAATTCCCATAACCAAATCCAATACTAACTAAACTAATGAACTATAAAACTCTGATATTTTGACCTGAATTCATCTGACGAATCCAACTCAGCATCAAAACTATCTGCATGCTTTAATTTTCTTTCTTCAAATTCAATATAACTTACATAATTTTCAAACAGTCGCTGTTCGTGTAAATCCATGCAGCGCTGCTTATGTTTATCTATATCGACGGATAATATAGTCAAGGTTTGGTTATTAAAAGGCAAGCTAGTAAACAACAAGCTCATATCTAGGTCTGACATTTGGCCAATAAGCACAGGTAAAATCTCAAAGTCAGACAAACAGGTTTGTAAATACGGTAACTGCGCTTCAATTCGATTGGATTTGTTATGCTCCCTGTCACTCCTATGAACAAAAGGTAACAACGCCAAGCTATTTATATAGCGTTCAGTTACCTTCACTCGCCCTAAGGGCGTTTTGTATTCATCACAGATGGGCAATGCTGCTCCTACAACCCCATTTGATGCAGCGCCAATAATCACAACTCTATTTATGTACGGATAGTACTTTGATAGGTGTCTAAACGCCGCAGCAGAAGCTCTCCCAGACACTTTCATTTCAGCATGGGGAACAACCAATGCGTAAGGGAATTCAATCCCCTTAGGCATGGCTAATAAATCCTGAGCAATATCAGTGACTAATTCATCAGCGTCTGAAGCATATAAATTTCCTGCAGCATTGGGTGGTCTAATAATCATAAAGTACTCCTAAACAACTCACTCTAGTATAGGTGACTTTTCAGTCCACAAGTTCTTGTACCCCTTTATTTATGGGTTTCACAGGCCTCTTTTTGTTTTTTTAACGACAAACCAATAGTTTGACTAGCTAATAAAATTTTGGAATAACAAAGTTAGAAAGTACATCAATAGATTCTATCAATGTCATCGATTTTATTGAATTTACCTAATAGCAATCTTTGCTAGACTATATGCAATTCATTTAGGAGAGATTTTATGTTTACTGTTATTTTTGGACGTCCTGGTTGTCCGTATTGTGTTCGTGCTAAAGAGGTTGCAGATCAACTTAAAGAGTCACGAGATGACTTCAATTACAGATATGTTGATATTCAAGCTGAAGGTATCAGCAAAGCTGATTTAGAAAAGTCTGCAGGCAAGCCTGTTGAAACAGTTCCACAAATCTTTGTTGATCAAACACATATTGGTGGATTCACTGAATTTGAAGCTTATGCAAAAGCAAATGTAGGTCTTTATCAATAGAACTATTACAAAATAGAATAAACTATTGGTTAATAATGTAACCAAAATGTCATACAATGCGCGCCAAATTTTTATTCGCGTAAATTGAGCTATGAGATTTCCTGGTAGACGTAAACATCGACATTATTTCCCGGTAGAGAAAAAAGATCCGGTTACCAACAAAATAAAAGTGGATGGCAAGTTAAAGCACCCATACGTTGTTGGTATGGATCAAACCATTGTTGATATTGAAGCTCATGTTTCACGTGAGCTCCTTGATCAATTTGACCTAAAAATAGGTTTATCTCAATTGGTTTCGAGCGACTTGGCGGAAGAGTTATATCGCCACATTTTTGATAACGATTTAATCGTTGATCAACACGCAGGTGGAACCATTGGCAATACCATGCACAATTATTCGGTATTAGCGGATGATCGCTCTGTACTCTATGGAGTAATGAGTGAAAATATCAAAGTTGGTAACTACGCTTATCGCTACCTTTGTAATACTTCCTCTCGAGTTGACTTACAGCACTTACAACCTGTTGATGGCCCTATAGGTAGAGCCTTTACATTAATTACTGAAGACGGCGAACGTACTTTTGCCATTGACTCAGGCGTAATGAATAAATTAACGCCAGAGTTTATTGACGAAGACTTAATAAAAAACGCATCTTCATTTGTAGTTAGTGCTTACTTTACTCGTTGTAGCGAAGGCGACACGCTTGATCAAGCTGCTATGCAAGCTATTGAATATGCGAATAAACATCAAGTTCCTGTGGTTTTAACCTTAGGCACACGTTTTATGATTGATGAAAAACCACAGTGGTGGCGTGATTTCATTAAAAAGCATGTTCAAGTTTTAGCAATGAACGAAGAAGAAGCTGAAGCCTTAGTTGGCACTAAAGATCCTTTGTTAGCTGCTGAAAAAGCACTAGAAATTGCAGATCTTGTGCTGTGTACGGCTGGCCCTCAAGGCCTTTACATGGCTGGTTATACCGACAAAGAGTTCAAGAGAAAAACCCAGTATCCGTTATTGCCAGGTAGTATTCCTGAGTTTAATCAATACGAATTCTCTAGACCTTTATTGAAGCAAAACTGTAAAACGCCTATTAAAATATATTCGCACATTGCGCCATATATGGGTGGTCCAGATGAGATTAAGAATACCAATGGTGCAGGCGATGGCGCATTAGCCGCGGTGATCCATGACATTACCGCTAATGTTTTCCACAAGCTTAATGTTCCTGAGTCTAGCAAACATTCTATTCCTGCTATTTCGTATTCTTCACTAGCGCAAATATGTAAGTATGCAAACCGTGTTAGCTTTGAAGTATTATCACAAAGCTCGCCAAGGTTATCTAAAGGCTTACCAGATAGAGAAGATAGTTTGGAGTCTGCATACTGGCACTAGCCAATTATGCAGTAAGCTAGCTTTGCTATAAGTCAGTCTTGTTATAAGCCTATTTATTATAAGTGAGGCGACTCTTTTGAGTCGCCTTTTTTATTGGCCGCACGCACCACTAAATGGGTTACCGCCATTGTTAGCAAAACCGAAATGCCAAACACATACAAGCCGTTATGAGTTTGAATATTAACAAAAGCGCCTAACTTTACCGTTACAATCAGAAGAGCAACAACCATCACGTCAAGCATAGCCCAGCGACCGTAATCGTGCATGAGGTTTAATAATCGTTTGGTTTTATTCAAATACTCTAACTTTTCGAAGCTGAGTAAAATATAAAATAAGACACCTAGTTTTAACACTGGCAGCAGAACACTCAAGCCTAAGATCACCACAAATAAAAAATATCGACCCTCAGCAAACAAGTCGTAAATGCCTGACGAAATAGAAAAAGTATTATCTAAAAAGATAAACTTACTCACGGTCATAATTGGCATAGACAAGCCTATTAAAAACAATCCAGTCGTTAGTATTAATAACGTTAAAAGGCTATAGCGATATCGTTTTGATGATAAACCTTGCACGCGCACTCCTCATTTAATTTATGAATATAATACTTATAGAAAGAAGTATTTAACAGGCATAAAAAAAAGCCAGTCTTATGACTGGCTTTAAATCTCAATTTACTAATATGGTTTCACAACGATGTCAGACGCATAATACGAGAGACATGGCGCAATAGGTATACCCTACGCATGCCTCTTCAAATTACAGTTGTGGACCAGCGGCTACTAGTTCAGCACCGTCTTCTAAATCAGTATATTGATCAAAGTACTTAATGAAACGACCAGCAAGGTCTTCCGCTTTTTCAGTCCACTCGCCTTCATTCGCGTATGTATCACGAGGGTCTAAAATTGCAGGGTTAACACCTTCAAGTTCAGTTGGTACTTCTAAGTTGAAGATTGGCACGTTCTTAGTTGGCGCTTTTTCAATTGAACCATCTAAAATACGGTCGATGATTGCACGAGTATCTTTAATAGAGATACGTTTACCAGAACCATTCCAACCTGTGTTTACTAGGTAAGCTTCTGCCCCAGCATCGTTCATACGTTTAACTAAAACTTCAGCATATTGTAATGGGTGTAGAGTTAAAAACGCTTTACCAAAACATGCTGAGAACGTTGGTTGAGGTTCAGTAATACCACGTTCAGTTCCCGCTAATTTAGCTGTGAAACCTGACAAGAAGTGATATTTAGTTTGTGCATCTGTTAATTTAGACACTGGCGGTAATACACCAAACGCATCCGCAGATAAGAAGATAACTTTTTTAGCGTGACCCGCTTTTGATACCGGCTTAACAATATTGTCAATGTGGTGCAAAGGGTAAGATACACGTGTGTTTTGAGTAACAGAACCATCTGTGAAATCTATAACGCCATTCTCATCTACTGCTACGTTTTCTAATAACGCATCACGACGAATTGCTTTATAAATGTCAGGCTCACTTTCTTTATCTAAATCGATAGTTTTAGCATAACAACCACCTTCAAAGTTAAAGATGCCATCGTCATCCCAACCATGCTCGTCATCACCAATTAGCTCACGCTTAGGGTCTGTTGATAATGTTGTTTTACCTGTACCAGATAAACCGAAGAAAATAGCGGTGTCGCCATCTTTACCAACGTTTGCAGAACAGTGCATTGATGCCATGCCTTGCAGAGGAAGGTAGTAGTTCATCATCGCGAACATACCTTTCTTCATTTCACCGCCGTACCAAGTACCGCCAATGATCTGCATTTTTTCAGTCATATTAAATACAGTAAATACTTCTGAGTTCATTCCGTGCTTTTCAAAGTCTGGGTTAGACGTTTTAGAGCCGTTCATAACAACAAAATCTGGGTCGCCGTAAGTCGCTAATTCTTCTTCAGAAGGACGGATAAACATGTTTTTAACAAAGTGGGCCTGCCAAGCAACTTCAGTAATAAAGCGTACTTTTAAGCGAACTTTTTCATTTGCACCACAAAATGTATCAACAACAAATAAACGCTTACCTGATAACTGCTTTGATACTAAACCTTTAAGGTCAGTCCAAACCGCAGGGTCTAAAGGCTTGTTATCATTTGGTGCTTGTTCTGAATTCCACCAAACGGTATCTCGTGAAACATCATCCAATACAATGTATTTATCTTTAGGCGAACGACCTGTAAATACACCAGTGTTTACGTTAACCGCGCCAAGCTCAGTTACCGTTCCTTTTTCGTAACCTGATAATTCAGATTTAGTTTCTTCTGCAAACAAAGTCTCGTAAGACGGATTATGCAAGATTTCAGTCGGCTCATTAATGCCATAACGAGATAAGTCGATAGTTGTTGTCATTTTTACATCACCAAGGTTTTTGTTCGCATTTACGCCATAATTAAACGACGACGAGTTAAAATAATTCGTTATAAAAAGCAGGTTTGCCCACGAATCCACATTCGCGTTAACGGGTTTATCCCGAATGTATAGCTAAGTTCTGCCGGGTGTTTTATATCCCATAAACAAAAATCAGCTCTATAGCCTACTTTTAATGCACCGACATTTTTTAATCCCAACGCTTTAGCTGCATTACAAGTAACACCAAGTAAAGATTCTTCTGGTGTTAATTTAAAATGAGTACAGGCCAAACTAAGCATTAGCTTTAATGAACATAGTGGCGAAGACCCCGGGTTGTAATCACTACCTATCGCCATTGGGACGTTTAATTCCCTTAATATTTTGATTGGTGGCAGCTGCGTTTCAGACAAAGAATGAAAGGCACCTGGTAATAATACAGGAATGGTTACAGAATGGGATAGTTTTATACAATCTTTTTCAGATAAATACTCTACATGGTCCGCAGACAAGCCCTCCATGTCGACGACCAAACTCGTACCACCACTGTCGCTTAGCTGTTCTGCATGCAATTTAACCGGCAAATTATATTTTTTTGCAGCATCAAAAAGTTTTTTGATCTGCTCCGTACTAAAACCAATATTTTCACAAAAACCATCAACAGCATCGACCAAGTCTTGTTCAACAAGTGTCGGTAAAGTATCCGTAATGAGGTAATCAATGTATCCGTCGGGATTATTTTTAAACTCTGGAGGAACCGCATGCGCACCTAAAAAGGTTCGGCGTATTTCAACTGGAAAAGACTGCTCAAGCGCTTGCGCTACTTTTAACATCTTAACCTCTGTTTCTGTATTTAAACCATAACCAGACTTTATTTCGATGCAGGTTACACCTTCACTCATCAGCGTTTTCACTCGCTTTTGAGCCAATACCAGCAACTCTTCAAAAGAGGCATCACGTGTTGCGTTAACCGTGCTTAAAATGCCACCGCCCTGCTCAGCAATTTCTTTATAGCTAACACCATTTAGGCGCTTTTCGAATTCATCTGCTCTGCTGCCTGCAAATACTAAGTGTGTATGACAATCAATTAGCCCTGGCGATAAGAATTGACCTTCGCCGTCCACCACGTTTTTACAAGGTATATCAGGTAAATCCGCTGCCTGACCTAACCAGCTAATTTCCCCGTTTAATACAGCAATCGCTGCATCAGTAATAAGACCATAGGCCTGTTGATGAGTTTTTTTGTCCATTGTTAATAAGTGAATATTTTTAATAACTAGGTCAAATGTTTGCGGTAGCGCTTCAGAATTATTCATTAAACAACCTTGACGATCTAAGTGGTTATGGATTATTTTAAGTTGTATATACAGGTTTAGTGTGTCACCTTTTATTAAAGGTTTCAATTGGCCAACAACAAAACTAGATGGTAGCCCAAGATGACAGCAAAGTTTGAACAAATTAAAAAGTACATACTGGAAAAAATTGAATCTGGCGAGTGGCAAGAAAATGCACTGGTACCCTCAGAAAATAAATTAGCTGATGACTTTGCGGTGAGCCGTATGACGGCAAGGCGAGCGGTTGAGGAGTTGAGCCAACAAGGCATATTAAATCGAACTAAAGGTTCAGGTACTTACGTTGCGTCGCTCAAAGGCCAGGGCTCTATGTTCGAAATTAAAGACATCGCTGATGAAATCACAGCTCGTGGCCACCAGCATAAAGCGACTGTTATTGAATTAGAAACGATTGAAGCCATCGCCCCCATCGCTATTGCACTAGATGTAGATGTGGACTCTGAAGTTTTTCGTTCTGTAATCGTGCATTTTGACAATAACAAAGCCGTACAAGTTGAAGAACGCTTTATTAATCCTAAAAGTGCACCAGATTACTTATCTCAAGACTTTACCGAAACAACACCTCATGAATACTTGTCTCAGGTTGCCCCTCTTACTGAGGCGCGTCATACCATTGAAGCTGTAGCCCCAACAGAACAAGTGTGTGAATGGTTACAACTTTATAATCAAGAACCTTGTTTGCAATTGATCCGTCGTACGTCGAGCAAAAATGACGTGGTTTGTTTCGCCCGAATTATATATCCAGGTTCAAGCTACCGCCTTGGTGGCCAGCTGACCTTTGGCAAGCACTAAAACTAAAACTAAAACTAAAACTAAAACTAAAACTAAAACTAAAACTAAAACTAAAACTAAAAAATCCTATTCAAAGGAAACATCATGTCAAATCAACGTTTCGATTCTTCACGCGTCATTCGCGCGCCTCGTGGCAATAAAATTACCGCTAAATCTTGGTTAACGGAAGCGGCCAAACGAATGTTAATGAACAACCTCGACGAAGAAGTTGCAGAACACCCACAGAATTTAGTGGTTTATGGTGGTATTGGTCGTGCAGCAAGAGATTGGCCATCATTCGACAAAATCGTAGAAGTTTTAGATCAATTGGAAGATCACCAAACTTTATTGGTACAGTCGGGTAAACCTGTTGGCGTATTTAATACTCACAGCAACGCGCCTAGAGTATTGATTGCGAACTCAAACTTAGTACCGCATTGGGCAAACTGGGAGCACTTTAACGAGCTCGATAAACAGGGCCTTATGATGTACGGCCAAATGACAGCTGGTTCTTGGATTTATATTGGATCGCAGGGCATTGTTCAAGGCACCTACGAAACCTTTGTTGCCATGGCAAAACAACATTTTAATGGTGACGCGTCTGGCCGTTGGGTTTTAACTGGTGGTCTTGGTGGAATGGGTGGCGCACAGCCACTAGCGGCAACAATGGCAGGATACGCAGCACTAGTTGTTGAATGTGACGAATCACGAATCGACTTCCGTTTACGTACAGGTTACGTCGATAAAAAAGCAACAACATTAGATGAAGCTTTGTCGATGATTGATGAAGCGGTTGCAAATAAACAAGCGGTGTCGGTAGGTTTACTTGGCAATGCAGCAGAAATATTCCCTGAACTGGTCAAGCGCGGCATCACCCCTGATGTGGTTACCGACCAAACATCTGCTCACGACCCATTAAACGGTTACTTGCCTCTGGGCTGGAGCATGGAACATGCGGCAGAAATGCGTAAAAAAGATGAAGCTGCTGTTGTTAAAGCCGCGAAGCAATCTATGGCAAAACAAGTCCAAGCGATGCTAGACCTTCAAGCCGCAGGTGCCGCAACTACAGACTACGGTAATAACATTCGTCAAATGGCTTTGGAAGAAGGCGTTACCAATGCTTTTGACTTCCCTGGTTTTGTGCCTGCTTATGTTCGCCCATTATTTTGTGAAGGTATTGGTCCATTCCGTTGGGTTGCGTTATCTGGTGACCCTGAAGACATCTATAAAACAGACGCCAAAGTAAAAGAGCTTATCCCTGATAACCCACATCTACATAACTGGTTAGATATGGCCAGAGAGCGTATTCAATTCCAAGGCTTGCCAGCACGTATTTGTTGGATTGGCTTAAAGGATCGCGCACGAATCGCAAAAGCCTTTAATGACATGGTGAAAAGCGGCGAGTTATCGGCTCCCATTGTTATTGGCCGTGACCACCTAGACTCAGGTTCAGTGGCGAGCCCAAATAGAGAAACCGAAGCCATGTTAGACGGCTCAGATGCTGTTTCAGACTGGCCTTTATTAAACGCATTATTAAATACCGCAGGTGGTGCTACTTGGGTTTCTTTGCATCATGGTGGTGGTGTTGGCATGGGCTTTAGCCAGCACTCAGGCGTTGTTATTGTTGCCGACGGTACTGCAGAAGCAGAGCAACGTTTAGCTAATGTACTTTGGAATGATCCTGCAACAGGCGTAATGCGACATGCAGACGCTGGTTACGATATCGCAATTAATTGTGCAAAAGAGCAAGGTTTAAACTTACCGTCGCTGGAAAATGACGCGGTAGCAAAGGAAGTAAAATAATGAACAAATTAGTACTTACACCAGGAACGTTAGACCTTGAAACGCTTCGCAAAATTTACGATGCGCCAGTTCAACTTAGCCTTGATGAGTCTTGCAAAGACGCCATCAATAGAAGCCAACAAGCCGTGCAACAAGTTATTGATGAAGACAGAGTCGTTTACGGAATTAATACTGGCTTTGGTTTATTGGCCAATACACGAATCTCGAAAGAAGAATTGCAAATTCTGCAACGTAAAATAGTGCTGTCCCATGCGGCCGGTACCGGCGAGTACTTAAGTGACAACGTCATTCGATTAATGCTTGTACTTAAAATCAACTCACTGGCTCGCGGCTTTTCTGGCATTAGGCTATCGGTTATCGAAGCATTAATTAGCTTGGTCAATAATGAGGTGTACCCTTGTGTTCCAGCTAAAGGCTCAGTAGGCGCATCTGGCGATTTAGCGCCATTGGCTCACTTAGTATTACCGTTATTGGGTGAAGGCGTCGTCAGAATCAATGGCGAGATTGTTCATTCAGAACAAGGTATAAAACAAGCTGGTTTAAATGCGATTGACCTAGCACCAAAAGAAGGCCTGGCATTACTAAATGGTACCCAAACTTCTACCGCATTAGCATTAAAAGGTTACTTTTTAGCACAAGACTTATTAGCGTCATCTATTATGATTGGCGCAACAACGGTAGAAGCAGCGCTTGGCTCTCGCTCTCCTTTTGACGAAAGAATCCATTTAGCTCGCGGCCAGCAAGGTCAAATTGATATCGCTGCAGCGTTTAGAAATGTATTAAGCGATTCATCAGAGGTAGGCAATAGTCATATTCAATGTGACAAAGTCCAAGACCCTTATTCATTAAGATGCCAACCTCAAGTATTAGGTGCATGTTTACAGCAAATTCGTCACGCTGGCGATATTTTAAAAACTGAAGCAAACGGCGTAACGGACAACCCATTAGTCTTTTTACATGATGATGGCGCAGACATTATTTCAGGTGGCAACTTTCACGCCGAACCCGTAGCCATGGTGGCGGATAATTTAGCCATTGCGATATCCGAAATTGGCGCGCTTTCAGAACGTCGAATGGCCATGTTAATCGACTCAAACCTAAGCAAGTTGCCGCCATTTTTAGTGGATAACGGCGGTGTAAACTCAGGTTTCATGATTGCCCAAGTTACCTCTGCGGCTTTAGCTTCTGAAAACAAAAGCTATGCACACCCAGCCTCAGTTGATAGCTTGCCGACTAGTGCAAACCAAGAAGACCACGTTTCTATGGCTACCTTTGCAGCTCGCAGACTGCAAGACATGGCTGACAATACGTTTGCCATTTTAGCCGTTGAATGGTTAGCGGCTTGCCAAGGGTTAGATTTCAGAGCGCCGCACAAGTCATCGGCGATGGTAGAAGAAGGCAAAGCAATTTTACGAGCTGCAGTGCCGTTTTATGATGAAGACCGCTATTTTGCGCCCGACATAGAGTGCGCTAAAGAGTTATTGGAACATCGTAAGCTAGCTGAACTCCTGCATTAAAAACACAAGTCGTTACATCTTTAAGTAGCGCTTTGGAAACTTTTTGAGTCTAGCATTGACTAACTTTGCTAGACTCATTATTTTTGAACCAAATAACTAATTAAACAGGTGTTTCATGAGCAAAACAATATGGATAGTGGTTAGCTTACTCATGCTTGTTGCTTGCTCGTCCACAGCGCCTAAATGGTCTCTATCAGCGCCAAAAGATACTGCTACTACTTTTATTACAACAGGCAGTGGGCCTAACTTAAAGTCAGCAAGGGCAGATGCCTTACAACAATTATCAAATAGGCTGATTGTTAACGTTTCAAACACCACGTCAACCTACAACGAAAAAACGACAAACGGCACTGTGCTCCAAAGTATAAAATCATTGGGCCAGCTAAACTCAGAACAGTTTAGTTTTGTTGGTAATCAGGTTCTTTCTAGCGAAACAATAAACAATCAAACTTACGTGCTGATTGAGGTTAATAAAGCTTCTGTATTCACGCCTATTCAAAACTATTTAACGTTACAAATAACGCCCCTCATTGATTTACAAAAAACTGATCAGCAAATAATCGCGAATGGTTTATTACTTTGGCCTCAACTAAACACCGCAGAACAATATATTGAGTTGCTCCATGTTTACGGCGAAGATCAATTTTCTTTAAAAAGTGAACTAACACAATTCAAAAACCTCTTTATGTCTCTAATTTCAGATGCAGAACTTTCAATTCAAATAGGTTCAGACAGCGCGTCTGAGCGCTTGGGATTAGCGCCTCTTTTACAAAAAGAGTTTCAAACACTGTTAACAAAAAAACAGAGTGCTAAGCATAAGATCAAAATGATCATTGTTGGCCCAACAGTTTCTTCTTATAAAAAAGCGCCTTTTTTTGCGACCTCAATAACCGCTGAGCAAGTTATTACCATCAATGATGAGCTGGTGCTGCGCAGGCCTATTTCCAGTTTTGAGTTTGGTTTAGAAGAAGTGCAGGTATTAACAGAAGCTAGCGCTTCATTTTTTAATCAACTTGCATTGAGCCAACAACAATAGATGTCAAACCTAATTCTCAACCGATACATAACGCTTTTATGTGCGTTGTTTATTAGCTTGTTGTGCAGCGGCTGTGCCATGCAAATTCAACAGAATGCTTTGGGTGAGTCTTATGTTGCTTTTGGAAAGCATCAATTGTTAACAAATGAGCAAGCCAAAAAGCTAGATCGACAACAACGAGTTGATCGCATTACGGCCGATATGCAAAAAGTTGGGTTTCGCCATGAGTCTGTTTCGCCTATATTTGACAGCGTTTCTGTTTCAATTTTGAGTATATTTAGGAACCAAAAAAATCTACTTAAAAAGTACCAAACTATTGTTGATAACCATAAAGATGTAATGTCATTTATTGTCGCCAATAAAGATAAAAGCCCCGCTGAACTTAAAGCGGAAGCGGCTCGTTTTGACAAACTTCATATTAACAGTAAAGAAAAAATATCCGTTAAATTAAAGCAATATCAACAAGCAAATACAGGCATACAAGCAGAAAATGCAAGACTGGCAGCTGAACTGCTATTGCAAGGAGCTAAGTTAGCCATAATTTTAAAAGATAACCTCGAAGAAATGCTTAAACTCGAGGGCATAGCTATGCTAATAAATGCTCACAAAACAAATAAAGGTTACGAACTTGCTCAAGCTAGAATTCATATGAGCAACGTCGCCAACGATTTTATTTCAGAACAAAAAGCGGTTTTAGATATAACCAAAGAAATTCAGAAAATTTTAGATACTAAGTTGTAAACACTGTAGATAGCAGATTATACGAATTGTAGAAAAGGAAGTGACATGAGATTACTAACACTAACACTTGCATTATCACTCGCAGGTTGTGCGAGCCAAAAAATACAATACCCAGCAGAGCAAACCACCGCTTCAGCTCCGACGGCAAAAGCGTCATTAATGCGTATTGCTAAAAGTGCTTATGAATTTGAAGACAAAGACATACAAGTTCCAGCTAACTTTGATACGCAAGGTTTACAATTTTGTGATGACGAATTTGATATTGAAAAAAACGCTTGTCCTCTCGATAAAAAAGCCATCCGAATTTACTTTGGTGACAATAAAATTGATAGCAAATATGCACCTGAAGCAGCGGCTTTAACAAGACTCAATAACAAAACCCTAGGCTTAATGTTAGAAAACCAATTAGCAGGCGTTAATCGTTTTAGAATTGTGACTAATGACAACGACACTATTGCCCTCGAGAAACAAAAACAGTTTGAAGAACAAGATGTTAAAACTGTGGCTGAACTCAACAAAAACGCCAAGATATTGCGTCCAGATTATGCGGTAAAAATTGACACAATAAAGTCCGCCGACCGATTTTATGGCGAACACAACGGCTTAGCGCAGTATCATGTTGAAATGAGCACTAGCGTGATAAACCCATATACAAAAGAAAAATTAGCCTATCCAAATTTAGGTAAAATTAGAGTTAAAGGTACAGACGTTCGTTCAAAAGAATCGTTGGTATATACCGAAGTAAACAACAAATATTACACAGGCTTTAATTATTCTGATCAAGACAATGTGCATGCAGTATTTAACTCAATGGCATCTAAAGCCTTCGATGTTTTATTATCAAGGTTACTTATAGAAATGCCTTCTAGTGCTCAAGTTGTTGCCTTTAAAGACAATCAGGTAACTCTAGATAGAGGCCGAAATGCCGGTATATTGAATAACGAAACTATGATTTTATTTCAATACCAACAAGGGTTTGTAGAGCCTATTGCTGTTGCTATGGTAAAGCCATCTAGTAACAGTGCCATTGCACAAATCGTGAAATGGAAAGACTCAGATAACGCCGAAAAAATAAAAGACAAAGCAGACGGGAAAATATACCAAACATCGTTAGGTCAAAAAGTATTTGCCGTATCCGTTGGCTTGCCTCAAGACTATGTTGACAACCGACTGTAAGTAAAAGGAAATGCACGTGCGCGCTATTAAAAAGTCGATATTACTGTTCAGCCTACCGTTGTTCATATTGAGTCCAATGGGACTGGCAAATCAATTGACGGTTTCTATAACTGAGCAACCACGTGCATTCAATATAGATGGTAAAGTTTGTCTTTATAATGCCACGAGTAAATCTTCGCTAAACAACTACACGCTTCAGCTCATCGAAAAACAACTGCTAACGCAACGCCAAGCCTTGGCTGAAGAGCTGCAATTGAAACTAGGACTCAACTTAGAAGTTGCAAATCAGGCGCCCGTTGTTGCGGCGTTTAAAGCGTCAAATCAGCAACTGCAGCATGAATACTCAAACGTAGGTAACGACTTGTGCACAAAGGTGTCAGGTTCAATGCCAATAGAAGACAAACCCAACATTCAGCAACTTGTGTCGTTTCCTTTAGCTAAAGAACACCATTGGGTTGCATCACAAACTGAACACCTTAATAAGGCGTCGGCGCTATTGCAACAAAAAGGCTGGCCAATAGACAATGGTTGGATAAACAAGTCAACAACGCTTCAAGCTCAGTTTTTAAATGGCGGAAAAACAGAACGTTATTACACCTTTGACTTAGGCCGTTACGCCGCGCTTTTGGCAGAGCGAAATAAAACCGTATTTGTATCTGTAAAAGATGCCTACCAATCTGGAATTAAGCAATATTTCAGCGAACATGGTTTCAAGATTGTTGATGGTCCAAAAGTTGCACATTGGAATTTAACGTTTAGCATTAGTCCCACTGCTGACAATTTAACGATAAACGTTACGGCAAAAAGTAATGACGAAACTATTAGTCTAAGAAATCAACACGTTGATATGGCTTCAACAAATACAAATGAACCACTCAGCCAAGGTCAAATCAATAAGCTCATCAATGTTTATCTGACCATGATGGAGTTGTCTGAGCAGCTCTCTTTTCATATTGATGACGCCTAAAGCTAAATACCATGCGTCACCCTTTAGCTATTTGTAATTTGCCATTAGCCATTTACAAACGATTTTACGCTGAATAACGCCTAAACAAGCCCAGTAGAGATAAAGACATAATGGCCAATGTGCCAGGCTCACTAACTTCAGAAATCCCTGTAATAGGCTCGTCGGCAAGGGCAGTTCCGTTAATTCGAATGTTGCTAAAGCCAAACGCTTCTGTACCACCGTCGGCACGAGCATCCATTCTCAATCTAAGTGTTTGTCCTTGTTCGCCAATATTCGCTGAATATTGAGTAAACTCATTAGTAAGGTTAAATCTGAAAGGACTATTAGGACCGCGGATACTCAAAGGGTCATTTAACATTCGCTGATTGCCGTTCACCATTGTGTAATTCAATGACAAACTCCCCTCTGTAGTAAAAACAAATAGCGGACTAAACAGGCTATCGTCAACGGCGTAGCTTAAACTATATGTGTCGCTTGATTCAAAATCGCCCATGGCGGCAAAATCTATATCTATCGAAAGGTTAGAAAAGTTACCAATATCAAACCCCCATTCAGCAGTAGAGTTACCGGCTGGGTTGCTACTATTTACCGTATCGGTAATACCAAAAAAAGCATAATTTTCAGTAGGCATTACTAAACCGTAATTATCCAATAAACCCCAACCGCTCATATCAATTAAACCATCAGGGACAGCACTACTATTAGCCCCAGCGCTTTGGTATTTACCAAAGCCATCTTGACTGCTTGCATACGCACCTTGCGCATCATTTTGATAGTAGGTAAGCCCAAGGTTTGAATTCAAGTTGCCGGAGTAAAGGTCGTAACCAATCAATTCCGCTTTTGCAGCGGTTGATAGACCTAAAAGTGCCACTAATAGAAGTACAGGTGTCTCTTTTATATACGTTTTTTTCATTATCATTCCCTATTCATAATTGAATAGAGAAGTTAGCTAGTGACACACCGAAAAGCAAAGTTTTGGCGAAATTCTGTACCTGAACCTATTTTAAATCAATGGGTTACAAGAAGTAGGCCAAAGACTAATTAAGATTAAGGTCTTTCATTTTTCTTGTGATGGTGTTTCGTCCCCAACCAATCTTTTTCGCCGCCAATTGTCGGTGGCCATTGCAAAACTCCAACGTTTTATTAATTAACGTACGCTCAAAATCGGCTTGTGCTTGTGCATTAATATCAACGTTTCCTGCCGACAACTGCTCTTGAACCCACTGTTCAAATAACAGAGTCCAATCGCTTGAGTTAACTTCTGAGTTAATAACGACGCTGGATCCAGATTGAACGTTCTCTTCTAGCATTTCCGGTGGTAAATCGTCGTATAAAATTTCTTTACCGCTTGCCATCACAGTTAACCAACGACAGGTATTTTCTAACTGTCTTACATTGCCAGGCCAACGATAGCTTTCTAAAAATGACAAGGCAGGTTTACTGATACTTTTCACTTCTACCGCTAATTCTTGCGCTGCGGTATGTAAAAAGTGACGGCATAATTTAGCAATGTCTTGTTGACGATCTTTTAAGGCTGGAATATGAATTCTAATTACATTCAAACGGTGAAAAAGATCTTCACGAAATCGGTTTTCATTAACAAGCTCTTCAAGATTCTGGTGGGTTGCTGCCACTATTCTTACATCAACGGTTACGGGATCATGCCCACCAACACGATAAAACTGTCCTTCTGCCAATACTCGCAATAAACGAGTTTGCACATCTAGTGGCATGTCGCCAATTTCATCTAAAAATAAGGTGCCGCCGTTTGCTTGTTCAAAACGACCTTTTTTTGTTGCGGTTGCTCCGGTAAACGCTCCCTTCTCATGGCCAAATAATTCTGACTCAATTAAGTCTTTGGGAATGGCTGCCATATTTAACGCTACAAATGTTTCAGCAGAGCGAGGACTGTGTTTATGGAGCGCATGTGCGACCAACTCTTTGCCGGTACCTGACTGACCATTAATTAAGACACTCACACTAGAACGAGAAAGCCGTCCAATTGCCCTAAATACTTCCTGCATCGCAGGCGCTTCGCCAATAATTTCAGAAGCCGGTTGATTATCTTCCGGCTTATTTTTCTTAGCAATATTCTTACTGTGTTCAACGGCTTTTTTGGCTAACGCAACGGCATCGTCAATATCAAATGGCTTTGGTAGATACTCAAATGCACCATGCTGAAATGCGTTAACGGCGCTGTCTAAATCTGAATGCGCGGTCATAATAACAACGGGTAAGTCTGGGTACTTTTGCTGAATGGTTTGCAATAGCTCCATGCCATCCATATTTGGCATTTTAATATCAGAGAATATGGCTTCAGGACGATCATGTTCTAATCGTTGTAAAATCAGTTCACCCGTTGCAAATGACTCTACGTCAAAGCCGCCTTGACTCAACGCTTTTTCTAACACCCAACGAATAGAGTTATCATCGTCAACTACCCAAACTTTAATCATGCGTGACGCTCCATCTCTTGGATTGGTAAATAAATCGAAAATTCAGTATGTCCGGGCCAACTATCTACTTCAATAACCCCTTTATGTTGATCAATTAAGCGCTGGGAAATTGAAAGGCCTAAGCCATTTCCTTCAGGCTTATCGGTGATCATCGGGTAAAACAAAGTAGACTTAATGCTTTCTGCGATGCCAGTACCATTATCAATAATGGAAATTTTGAGCACCTTTTTGTAGGAACTACCATGAAGAACCTTGTTGCCTTCAAAGCGGGTTCGAACCACAACACTTCCTGCAGAGCCTTCATTAGCATGCGAAGCAGCATAGACAGCGTTCTGAAGAATGTTCAATAAGGCTTGTTCTATCTGACCTTCATCCACAAGAATTTCAGGTAAACTTGGATCATAGTCTTTTGTTATTTTTGTATTCGCGTTTAACTCAATTTGCACCAAGCTAACAACTCGCTCGAGTATGCCGTGAATGTTTGTAAGGCTTCTTTTTGGTGGCGTATTAGGTCCTAAAAGGCGATCAACCAACTCTTTTAATCGGTCAGATTGATCAATGATCATTTGAGTGTATTCTCTTAACTCATCAGAATCTAAACTACGAGACAACAATTGAGCTGCGCCTCTAATGCCTCCTAACGGGTTTTTAATTTCGTGCGCCAATCCTCTTATTAAATGTCTAGACGCACTTATATGGTGCTTATGTGCATTCTCAGTATTCAATTTTTTTAGATTGTCATTATCTCTAATCTGTAAAAGACAAGCTGGCTCATTATTCAACATCACCAAGTCGGCGTTAACTTCTGAACTAATATGGCGGCCATCAATGAATGTCCACTCTACTTCATGGTCAGCAAAAGACTGTTGTGACTCCCACAACTGAGAAAATAAGTTTTCAGGAAAGGTATGTTTAATGGGTAGTCTAAGCAAAGTTTGATTTAAGAGTTTTTTACGCGTGTGACCAAAAACAGAAGCAGCTTGTTGGTTTGCAAATAATACTTTTAACTCGCGATCAACAAGCACAACAGCTAAATTTAGCTGTTCTAGTATTTGTTCGCTAATCAGCGAGTTTGAGAGGTTGTTGCTCAATTGGTAATTCTCCGCACCAACATGGTGCATAGGACATTTAGTCTAAGTCATAAACCTTTTTGACTCAAAGCTAATTGCACTAATTTGGTGAATTAACAGATGCTCGATGGACAAAAAAGGTCACAGGCTTACTAACTGCAATAACCTTGCCTGAATCGTTCCATACTTCCAATTGGATTCTATGTTCTCCGCGATCCACATCACGTAAGATGAATACAGCGGATTTTTGCGGGCCTTTTACCTTCTTGTCGTCTAGTTTAAGAACCACAGACAAGCCACGTTTAAATGAAGGTCTAATAGCGCCAGATATATAGACAGAGCCCGTATTGTCACGAATAGTTTCGTCGATGGTAGGCTTAACAATATCAATACTAATTTTGTCTTTTGCTGGCTGCTCCGTGCCCTCAATAATTTTAGTATCTACTGACTTAATAATATTTGGTGTTGTACTAATGTCCACTGTGTCAGCGTTAACGTCCGCTTTTGGAGAGTCCGAAAAAACAATAACTCCATCTGCATTGCGCCATACATACACTTTTTTATTTGCTGATGCATAAGATTGAGATGCAAATAAGCAAATCAACAGCAGCAAAACGAACTTCCTCATGTTCTTTTAACCATATATTGTTTTTAGGTAAATAGAATTTAACCAATTTTAAGGCATTACGCCAGAAAAAAAGCCCACTACTAAGAGTGGGCTTTGCTTAAACGTTTAACAGCTTAGCTTAAAGGCTGTAGTACATCTCAAACTCAACTGGGTGAGTCGTCATGTTTAATTTTTCTACTTCTTGACGTTTAAGGTCAATGTAAGCATCAATCATGTCGTCAGTCATAACGCCACCAGCTGTTAAGAATTCACGGTCTGCATCAAGTGCATTTAACGCTTCTTCTAGTGATGATGCAACTTGTGGAATTGCAGCTGCTTCTTCAGCAGGCAAGTCATATAAGTCTTTGTCCATCGCATCGCCAGGGTGGATTTTGTTTTTAATACCGTCTAGGCCAGCCATTAACATTGAAGTAAATGCTAAGTACGGGTTACCTGTAGGGTCAGGGAAACGAACTTCAATACGACGAGCTTTTGGCGAAGGTACTACCGGAATACGAATAGATGCAGAACGGTTACGTGCAGAGTAAGCAAGCATTACCGGCGCTTCAAATCCTGGTACTAAACGCTTATACGAGTTTGTAGAAGCATTTGTGAAAGCGTTAATTGCTTTAGCATGCTTAATGATACCGCCAATGTAGTAAAGAGCAGTTTCAGAAAGACCGCCATACTTATCACCAGCAAAAAGGTTCTCGCCACCTTTTTGTAATGACTGATGCACGTGCATACCAGAACCATTGTCACCAACGATTGGCTTAGGCATAAACGTTGCTGTTTTGCCGTATGCATGTGCCATGTTGTGCACAACATACTTATAAATTTGAACTTCATCAGCTTTCTTTACAAGCGTGTTATACAAAGCTGCAATTTCATTTTGACCTGCAGTAGCAACTTCATGGTGATGCGCTTCAACTGTTAAGCCCATTTCTTCCATTACTAAACATGTTGATGAACGCCAGTCGTGAGATGAGTCAACTGGTGGAACTGGGAAGTAACCGCCCTTAACCATAGGACGATGTCCCATGTTGCCTTCTTCATAATGCTTGTCTGAGTTCCAAGCTGATTCTGATGAATCAATTTTGTAAGATGAACCAGACATGTCAGTTTTAAATTTAACATCGTCAAATACGAAGAACTCCGGCTCTGGACCAACAAATACTTCGTCCGCAATGCCTTCAGCACGCATGTAATCTTCTGCACGACGAGCAACAGAACGTGGATCACGCTCGTAACCTTGCATAGTTGTAGGCTCTACGATGTCACAACGTACGTTAAGCGTTGCAGCTTCTGTGAACGGGTCTAATACCGCAGATTCTGCATCTGGCATTAAAATCATGTCAGATTCGTTAATGCCTTTCCAACCTGAAATTGAAGAGCCGTCAAACATTTTACCGTCTTCAAAAAAGTCTTCATCAATTTGGTGCGAAGGAATAGTTACGTGCTGCTCTTTACCGATTGTGTCGGTAAAACGTAAATCAATAAACTTAACTTCATATTCTTTAATTAGGTTTAAAACCGAATCAGACATTTTTCTCTCCAAGATGATAAATATTGTCTTTTACAAACAACGTATGTTGTCCTATACCGAACCAAGAGCCAAATTCATGCCAATTAAAATAACGATTTAATTCAACAGGTTACTCAACTCTCAATTATTAAAACAGTCAACTTGCACCATTTTGGTTCATTTGCCGCACCAATATGATCCAAGCGTTACTTTTTGTGCACTCAAAGTGTAGTGCGTTAACTTAGTTTGTCAGTTATTTCTTATTATCTATCCAATCAAGCTGGCCAATAAGCTTGCGACGCTTTTCAATCAGGTTTTGAATTAAAGGAGTCATGATCAACTCCAAGGCTAAGCCCATTTTTCCGCCTGGGACGACAAAGGTGTTTATACGAGACATAAACGACCCGTCTATCATTTGTAATAAATATGGGAAATCTACGCCTTTTAGATCACGAAAACGAATAACAACAAAGCTCTCGTCTAACGTTGGTATATCTTTGGCACTAAATGGGTTTGAAGTATCAACAGTAGGCACTCGTTGAAAGTTAATATGTGTTCTAGAAAACTGCGGAGTAATATGCGTGAAATAGTCTTCCATACTGCGCACTATCGAGCTCATTACCGCTTCTCTACTGTGTCCACGTTGATTAGTGTCACGAATGATTTTTTGAATCCACTCTAAGTTAACAATGGGTACCATGCCTATTAGTAAATCGACATGTTTAGCTACATCGTGCTCTTCAGTTACCGCCCCACCGTGCAACCCTTCATAAAAAAGACAGTCAGTATTTGCACGCAACTCTTCCCATGGCGTAAAGGTGCCCGGCATTTGATTGTAAGGCACAGCCTCATCAAAAGAATGCAAATACTTACGAACATTTCCTGTGCCCGTTTCAGAATAGCTTTTGAACAATGACTCTAACGCGCCAAAGTCATTTGCTTCTGAGCCAAAATAAGAAATATGTTTGCCTTGCTCTTGCGCTTTACGAATTTCAACATCCATTTCAGCTCGAGCGTAACGATGGAAGCTATCGCCCTCTAATTGCGCGGCATCTACGTTCAAATTTCTGAAAATATGCGTAATTGCGTTTGTGGTTGTTGTTGTTCCTGCGCCAGAGGAACCTGTCACTGCAATAATTGGGTGTTTAACCGACATAGAATTTTTTCTTAGTTAAGAGTATGGTTTGTTATAAAGTGATAACACCAACCCGTCAAGTCTTGCGCTAACGGACAAATCGCTAAAAATAATAAAAAAGGACCGCTCATGCGCTTATCTATATTTGCTCTTAGTCTTACTCTTGCTTTGCCTGCTGTGGCACAGACCGACATTTGGTTAATCGATTTTAATGACGATAAAAAGTTAGATATATCAACAGCAAAAAATATCACAAATAGAAAAGGCTACGACAATCAGCCATCATTTAGCCAAGACGGTAAAGGTTTGTATTACACAAAAATGTTATCTACCACTCAAGGCGAACAACAGGCTGATATTTTTTATTATAATTTTATGACGCAGTCTCATGCCAATTTAACCCGAACGCAACAAACCAGCGAGTATTCCCCTTTAGAAACGCCACTTAAAGACAATCAACTCTCCATCATTAAAGTTGAACCCGACGGCGTTCAGCGATTATGGACAGTCAATACAAAATCGGGTCAGCAGGCCATGTTAAACCGAGAAGCTAAACCTGTTGGTTACCATGCTTGGGGCAAAAACAGTGATTTGACTACTTTTGTTTTAGGCGAACCTATGACCCTGCAATACTTGCCTTCATTTAAAGCTAAATCTGCATTAAAAATTGATAAAAATATTGGTCGTAGCATTAGATACAATGCAAAAGAAGATTGGTTTAGTTATTCAAAAGGCGACGATAAAACACAAACTGTTTGGGCGTTTGATGCTAATACCAAACAAACAAATGAACTCATTTCTTTGCCTCCACGTAGTCAGTATTACACCTGGTTAAATAGTCATACGTTATTGTCTTCTAAAGCTAATCAGTTAGTTACTTGGAATATAAATAGTGAAAAAGAATGGGAAACGTTGGCTGATGTAAGTGCTATTTGCTCAACAGGCATTTCTAGAATTGCAGTAAACAAAGTCCAGTCAAAGTTAGCCTTGGTTTGCAACGAAGTTAGTAGCAATTAACGCTAATCGTTAAGAAGTACACATAACGTAAAAATACAAAATACGGACCATTGAATGAACGAATTACAAATATTAATTTACAGTTTAGTTGCAGCTGCATTGCTGCCTTATCTTGCCAAGGCTCCATTGGCGCTAGCTATGCATAAGTCTGGCAAAGAAGACGCAAAAGGTTACGACAACAAACATCCAAGAGAACAACAGCGCAGCCTAAAGGGTTTTGGCGCTCGTTGCTTAGCGGCACATGAAAACTCATTTGAAGCGTTGGCGTTATTTGCCCCTGCCGTTTTACTTGTTATCGCTACCAGTAATGTTACTGGCTTTACTGCAACACTAGCGGCTGTATTTGTAGCTTGCCGAGTTGCCTATCTTGCCTGCTATTGGCTCAATTGGGATATTGCACGAAGCACAGTTTGGCTGATAGGGATTGTATCTACCGTAACAATGATGATAGATTGCGCGCCCTAATTTAGCAGGCTAAGGACGTTATGAAGTTTAATAACACGTTAATTACATCAGCAATTCTTTCTTCACTTCTTATCTCTACTGGCGTTTCCGCCATTGATGAAACAGAGTCACTAAGACAACGCTCTCAAGATAAGCATAGTTTCACTAGCTTATCTATTGATTTGTCTGGTAAAAGCGGTAACTCTGACAAAGAAGATTTTTCTTTCGGTATTTATCACTCAGAAAGACGAGACCAACATTTTGGCTTTGTAATGGCAAGTCGCGACTACGCTAAAAGCAATGATGTAAAAAGTGAAGACAGCTCGTTTTTGCACGCTAGATATAATTACTACTTTAGTGAAACGGAAGCGTTTGAAGTTTTTGCACAGAGCAATACTGACGATTTTAAATCCTTGGAATCTAGAAACTTAATAGGTGTTGCTTACCGCAAAGAGTTTTCAGAAAAAACCACAGCAGGCTTAGGTATTTTTCAAGAACAAGAAGAGTACAATGTAAATGGCCAACAAATTGAGTTTGATCAAACTCGATTGAGCCTTTATTGGGTAACCACATTGCCATTAGCAAACGGCGCTGAGCTATCAAATACTCTTTATTACCAGCCAGACGTTACAAAGTTTAGCGATTTTAGAGCGTACAATCGTCTAGCTATTAAATCTAAACTTACAGAAAGCTTGTCGCTTAAGTTTGGTTTATTGGTAGAACATGATAGCCAACCTGTACTTGATGTTGAAAAAACGGACATCAAATATCAAGCTGGCTTCTCATACGAATTTTAATTTAAAAATTAAGACTCACGTTGAATGGCACGGAATGCGATATCAGTGCGATATTCAACGCCTTGCCATTTAATCTGTTCAACAAGTTTATAAGCAGCTTGTTGGGCAGAAGTTACCGTGTCACCCATTGCGGTTGCACATAATACTCTTCCACCGTTTGTAACGACTTCACCGTTTACTTCTTTTGTACCAGCATGAAACGTTTTTGTAGTGTCTGTAGTTGCTGGAATGCCAGTAATCACATCACCTTTAGGATAACTTGCCGGGTAACCCGCAGCGGCCAATACAACACCAACAGCTGGACGAGGATCAAATTCAATAATGGCTTTATCTAGCTCACCGGCTAATGCAGTGAAACATAAATCAACTAAGTCAGACTGCATACGCATCATAATAGGCTGCGTTTCTGGATCACCAAATCGACAGTTGTATTCAATGACTTTTGGCGTACCAGATTCATCAATCATTAATCCTGCATATAAAAATCCAGTGTAAGGATGCCCTTCATCTGCCATGCCTTTTACCGTTGGATAAATAACTTCATCCATAATGCGGTTATGAATTTCTTGCGTCACTACTGGCGCTGGCGAATAAGCACCCATACCACCAGTGTTAGGACCTGCATCGCCATTGTATGCGCGTTTATGATCTTGGCTTGTGGCCATTGGTAATACATTTTTACCATCAACCATAACAATGAAGCTAGCTTCTTCGCCTGTCAAAAACTCTTCAATGACTACTCTCGAGCCTGCATCGCCAAAAGCATTGCCCGCTAACATGTCTTTTATTGCATCTTCAGCTTCTTCTAACGTCATCGCAACAATAACGCCCTTGCCTGCTGCTAAACCATCGGCTTTGATTACAATTGGAGCGCCTTGTTCACGCACATAATTAATGGCTGGTTCAATTTCAGTGAAGTTTTGATATGCCCCTGTTGGGATTGCTTGGCGAGCTAAAAAATCTTTGGTGAATGCTTTAGAGCCTTCTAACTGAGCTGCGCCTTTTGACGGTCCAAATACTTTTAAACCAGCTTGCTCAAATTGATCAACAACACCTAGTACTAGTGGTGCCTCAGGGCCAACAATCGTTAAATCAATATGCTCTTGTTTAGCAAAATCTAATAGGCCATCAATGTCTTCAGCACCTATTGCTACATTTTTTAGTTTCTTCTCTAAGCTAGTGCCCGCATTACCTGGCGCTACAAATACTGTTTGAACCATGTCATTTTGAGCTGCTTTCCACGCTAACGCATGTTCACGGCCACCACCGCCAATCACCAATATTTTCATATCTTTATCCACTGAATAGAAGGTCATTAAAAAATTGCGCGCGAGTATATCACGACATTAGTGAAAATTATTGACGAATAATTAATCTATTTATAAAAAGCGTCCGTAAACCTTTTTACACCAGAATGTTACTACCTGTGAAAGTACTAAATACAAATGGTGTCTGTGGAAAATTAACCAAGCATTACACCTTTTGGAGCGAAACATGAAACATAGACTTTCTCACCTGAACTTTAATGACATTGAAATTCCTGAAGTAAATATTCACTCATTTGAGATGGGTGATTATCTGTTAGAAGTAGATTACAACGACCACAAAGGTTACGTGTTTGACGATCAAGACAATATTGTAAAGTTTAGAAATGTGACGCAGGTAAAAGAGGCGTTAAATGAGTGTCGGGTTAAGCATGCATACCTTGTACATCAATCGGCCTACGACGAGATGTGTGGAGCTGCTGAAGGTAATAGTAGCGAACTCAAAATTGAACTGAATTTTAAGCATTAATAAAGTTAACAGACCAAATACTTTCGGAAGCCGGCTCTGCGAATAAAGTGCATTGCTGGCTTTTTTCTTGCCATCTCATCCTCATTAATAATGATAAACACCCGCTTTAAAAACAAGTGAAATAAGTGAAATAGATAATGAATAAAGTCAGTCCCAAATCATTGCTCCATAGTAAATGGACCAAAGTAAATATAGAAAACAAAGAAAAGCATTTTGTCATCACCGAAGTAGAGTTTGATGAAGATCAACGAGTGACTAAGTGTGTCATTGAAGCAGCCATGACTCAAAACGAGTACGAGATAAACTGGCGTGAATTGAAAGAGCCCAAACAATGGAAGGTAGGCTGGCAATAAAAAACCGGCTAATTAGCCGGTCTCAAATTTAAATGTATGTTTGTTTATTTGTTAGCAATCTACTTTTTAACAAACTTAAGCGTCATACGATCGCTCTCGCCAATAGCAACATACTTTGCTTTATCAACATCACCATTTGCCAAACGAGGTGGCAATGTCCAAACCCCTTTAGGGTGATCGGCTGTGTCTTTTGCATTAGCATTAATTTCACTGCTTTCTAGCAATTCAAACCCTGCTTTTTCTGCTGCTGCAATCACATAAGACTGCTTCATATAGCCTGAGTTTTTATTCTCAACTTGATCTTGGCTTTCAGGCATTCTGTGTTCAACAACACCTAAAATGCCGCCTTTTTTAAGCGCCTTATTAAATGCTTTAAATGCACCGTCAACACCTGCATCACCGTCGCCCATGTACCAGTTATGCACGTTTCTAAACGTAAGCACCATATCAGCCGAGCCTTCAGGCGCAATGTCATGTGCCTTTAGATGATGAAACTCAGTAATTTTTAAGCCTTTATACAGCGCATTCGTTTTAGCTTCTTCTTTAAAGCCATTTAATGAGCGTGCGTAGTAACCTGGTGCACCTTCATACGGATGAAAATGCGCTGCGTAAAATTGACCGTTCATTGTTACAACAGGATTGATAATAGACGTATACCAACCACCGCCTGGTAAAATCTCAACCACTGTCATATCTGGCTTCAAGCCAAAAAACTTTAGGGTTTCAGCTGGGTGACGATACATATCACGGTTCGCAGCATCGCCACGTAATGGATTTTTAACCGCCGCATCTATAACTTCATTGCTTGCAGAAACTAATACTTTACCGGTTTCTTCCGTTAACGCTTCTGAGTCACTTTTAGCGCTATTGCCAGAACATGCTGCTAATGCCGCTGTTAATGCAATTGCAGAAGCTGCTTTTACAAAATTACCTTTTAACATTTGTTATTTCCTTTGCGTAATAAACGTTCAATTTAACTGAGTCTAATTAATAAGTTACTACTCTTCAACAAGTTGTTCAGATCTCCATGAGCTGCCCTGCTCACCTAGTTGTTTGTCTAAATAAGGTAGAACCTCTGACATTTGTTCCTTAAGCGTATACGGCGCGTTAATCACTATCATGCCACTGCCTGTCATGCCTCGTTCATCAGTATCTGGCAGCACGTTTAGTTCAAATACTTGAATATCTTTAATGCCTGATTTTTTAAGCGCATGCTCCATACCGTCAATACGGTAACGGTCTACTACCGGGTACCAAATCATATAAACACCAGACTCAAAGCGAGATGTCATGGCCGTTACGTATTCAACAACACGATGATAATCTTCTTTTAGCTCATAAGGAGGATCAATAATGGCTACACCACGACGGCTTGGTGGTGGAAATAAACCAACACTTTCTTTAAAACCATCACCTTTAATTACTTTTCGGTAGCGATTTGTTCGCACAAAGGTACGCAACAACTCAAAATCACTCGGATGTAATTCATGAAAAAAACCTTTACCTTCTAACGGCAACTCATCTAATGCGAACCAAGGAGAGCCCGGGTAAACATTTAAGTCAGTTTGCTCCGACTCGCTGTTAAAGCGACGAACTGCTGAGACATAGTCTTGCAAAGGTTCTGGCATGGTTTTGCTATCAAGCGACCATAACTTGCCAATACCCGTGTTGTACTCTTTGTTTTTTTGACCAAACTCATCCATTAACTGATATGCACCAGCACCGGCATGAGTATCAATAATGCTGTAAGGCTTATTTTTTTTGCCTAGGTATTTAAGTACAAGTTGATAAACCGTGTGTTTTAACACATCAGCGTGGTTGCCAGCATGGAAGCCGTGGCGATAGCTCAGCATATAAAAGCCTTAATTAGTAACATGGGTAAATAAATTAACCTCATTTTAACAGCTGATTGAATAAAGCGGGAACAAAAGCGAAGGTTTATTCCATATGCCAATTCCTTCCTAGGCCAAATTAAACTAAAATTGCGTCTTTAGAATGACAGTTTGGGAAAAATTATGGCTTGGGTGCAAATACGATTTGCGGTTTTAGCGGATCATGTTGATTCGATGAGTGACTTTTTGATGGATATCGGATGCCAGTCCGTTACGTTTACCGCGAGTAACGAGCAACAAGCAATATACGAATTAAAACCGGGCGATATTAACTACTGGGCAACTTCTACCTGCGTTGGTTTATTTGATGCAGCCGACGACATGGACTTTGTTGCAAGGTCTATTGCCAACCATCCTAATATGGATAAAGACTTCAGCTACAAAATTGAACAAGTTGAAGACAAAGACTGGGAACGCGAATGGATGGATAACTTCCACCCTATTAAATTTGGTGAGCGTTTATGGATTTGCCCAAGCTGGCGCGACATTCCAGACCCAGAGGCGATCAACGTAATTTTAGATCCAGGACTCGCATTTGGTACCGGTACTCATGCCACCACTGCTTTGTGTTTAAAGTGGTTAGAAGCAATGGACTTGAGCGACAAAACGGTCTTGGACTTTGGTTGTGGAAGTGGAATTTTAGCAATTGCGGCGCTTAAACTTGGTGCCAAACGAGCTATTGGTATCGATATTGATCCTAAAGCGATCATCGCCAGCCAAGAAAACGCGGAAAGAAATGGTGTTGCGGATCAAATCGAATTGTATTTGCCAGAAGACGCGCCTCAATTTGATACTGAAGTGATTGTGGCCAACATTTTAGCCGGACCATTAAAAGAGCTTAAAGAAGTCATTTGTGGCTACGGACAACCTGGCACATTGGTGGCACTTTCAGGTATTTTGGCCGAGCAAGCCAATGATGTTGCCAACGCTTATCAAGAGTTGACCGAGCTTTTACCTCCTGAACAAGAAGATGAGTGGGTAAGAATTAACGGAAAAATAAAATAATCTAATTTATTTTAGTTAATAGGTGCAACTTTTTCCTTGTACCTCTACTCAATAATGAGGCCGCTTGTCAACATGTCCGCGGCCTTTTTAGTGCTTTTTTCACTAACTATTTAGCAAATCTAACAATTTTTTTTAGTGTTAATACTCAAAATTAAATGTCAATAGTAAAGACCGAAAAAAACACAAAATTTGTTTAAAAAACAACCTTTGATTTTGTCGAAAAAAACAGTAAACTTGCCGCCCTTTTTTGGGACAGCCTGTAAACATAGTCGTTAAGAGAAGGTAACCATTAACATGCAAATTGGTCCATACACATTAGACAACAATTTAATTGTTGCGCCAATGGCCGGTGTGACCGATCGACCTTTTCGACAGCTTTGTAGAAAAATGGGTGCTGGGTTAGCAGTGTCAGAAATGTTGTCTTCCAATCCTAAGGTTTGGAAAACAGATAAGTCATTGAATCGAATGGATCACATGGGTGAAACAGGCATACGTTCTGTTCAAATTGCCGGTGCGGATCCAGACTTAATGGCGGAAGCGGCAGCATTTAATGAGAAGAACGGCGCTCAAATTATAGATATTAATATGGGTTGTCCGGCCAAAAAAGTAAATAAGAAGATGGCAGGGTCTGCCTTAATGCAGTATCCAGAATTAGTCGAGAGTATCGTTAAGTCTGTGGTAGGGGCAGTAAAGATTCCAGTAACACTTAAAACCCGTACTGGTTGGGATCCTGACAATCGAAATGGTTTGGAAATCGCGAAAATTGCTGAACGGAATGGAATTCAATGTTTAGCAGTACACGGTCGAACCCGTGCTTGCATGTATAAAGGCAACGCGGAATACCACACTATTAGAGAAATTAAAGAAGCGATAAGCATTCCGGTGATTGCGAACGGAGACATACGTACTCCACAGCAAGCTAAAGAAGTTTTAGAGTTTACAAACGCGGACGGTCTTATGATTGGACGCGGAGCGCAAGGTCGACCTTGGATATTTAGAGAGGTAGACCACTTTTTACGAACCGGTCATATTCTGGCGCCACCAGAGAAGGAAGAGGTTCGTAGCATATTGTTGGAGCATGTCGCGAATTTGCACCAACTATATGGCGATGTGATGGGGCCCCGAATTGCACGTAAGCATGTTGGGTGGTACCTAGAAGATCAAGACACGGATAGGTCATTTCGAAAACTGTTTAATGGAATTGAATCTGGTGAGGTTCAAATCGAAACATTAAATGGGTATTTCGACCAAATTTAAACAAAAGAAGATTACTGCCCACAACACAGTAATTTTAGTCTTAACAATTTTAGAGAGAAGAAGTAAACAATGTTTGATCAAAACGTACAGACTCCGTTCATTACAAATGCACACATCCAAACAGCTGACAAGCCTCAGCCGTTACGTAACGAAGTTAAAAAAGCAGTTCGTAACTACTTACAAACGTTAAATGGTCAAGATTCTACTGAAGTATACGACTTGGTTTTATCTGAGTTAGAAAAGCCACTTCTAGAAGAGATTATGACTTATACTCGCGGCAACCAAACAAGAGCTGCGAATATGCTAGGCATTAACCGTGGCACACTTCGCAAGAAGTTAAAAAAATACGGCATGAACTAATTCAGCCGCGGAAAGCCCGCAAAAAAGCACCCCACCGGGTGCTTTTTTGTTTCTGCACTAAAATAAATTAAGAATAGAAATACACACTCACTAAACATTAACTTAACAATTAAGGTTAACAACTCAATGGATACATTACGACCTGTTCGCCGCGCTTTAATCAGCGTGTCCGACAAGACTGGTATAGTAGAATTCGCGCGCACATTGGCTTCTCACGGTGTTGAGATTCTTTCAACTGGCGGCACATTCAAACTACTTACAGAAAACGGCGTAAACGCAATTGAAGTTTCAGATCATACTGGTCACCCAGAAATCATGGACGGTCGCGTTAAAACTCTTCACCCAAAAATTCATGGCGGTATTTTAGCTCGTCGTGGCCAAGATGAAGCGGTAATGACAGAAAACAACATATCGGCAATAGATATGGTTGTTGTTAATCTATATCCGTTTGCCAATACAGTAGCAAACCCAGATTGCACATTAGAAAATGCCGTTGAAAACATCGATATTGGTGGTCCAACAATGGTTCGTGCAGCTGCTAAAAATCATAAAGACGTGGTTATTGTTGTGAATGCCAATGATTATGGTCGTATCACTGATGAATTAAATGCGAATAGCGGTGCAACTGAACTAGCTACTCGTTTTGATCTTGCTATTGCAGCCTTTGAACACACTGCTCAATACGACGGCATGATCGCAAACTATTTTGGCACTATGGTTCCTGATTATTCAGAAAACAAAGACGAAGTAGAAAGCTCTAAGTTTTCACGTACTGTTAATATGCAATTCACTAAAAAGTTAGAAATGCGTTACGGTGAAAACAGCCACCAGCAAGCGGCTTTCTACACAGAAAATGGCACTCAAGGTAATGCTGAAGCCTCTATCTCTTCAGCAAAGCAACTACAAGGTAAGGCTTTGTCATACAACAACATTGCCGATACTGATGCTGCACTAGAATGTGTAAAAGAATTTGATCGCCCAGCCTGCGTTATTGTTAAACACGCAAACCCATGTGGTGTTGCAGTTGATGACTCTATCTTAGCCGCCTACGACCGCGCCTTTAAGACGGATCCAACATCAGCATTTGGAGGCATCATTGCTTTCAACCGTGAATTGGACGCTGACACAGCAGAAGCTATTGTTTCTCGTCAGTTTGTTGAAGTCATCATCGCACCAAAAATTAGCGCCGAAGCCGTGCAGATTGTTTCAGCTAAAAAGAACGTTCGTTTATTAGAATGTGGTGAGTGGGACTTAAGCGGCAAAGGCAAAACAACAGCTCCTGACATTAAACGTGTTAATGGTGGTTTGTTAGTTCAAGACCGTGACCAAGGCATGATCACGCTAGACGACTTAAAAATTGTTTCTAAAGTGCAACCTACAGAAGCTCAGTTAAAAGACATGCTGTTCTGCTGGAAAGTGGCTAAGTTTGTTAAGTCGAACGCCATTGTTTATGCAAAAAATGAGATGACTGTTGGTGTTGGTGCAGGCCAAATGAGCCGTGTTTATTCAGCAAAAATTGCTGGTATAAAAGCCGCTGACGAAGGACTAGAAGTTCCAGGGTCAGTAATGGCATCGGATGCTTTCTTCCCATTCCGTGACGGTATTGACGCTGCTGCTGAAGCTGGCATCAAAGCAATTATCCAACCGGGTGGCTCAATGCGTGACGAGGAAGTAATTGCAGCTGCTGACGAACACGGCATTGCAATGGTATTTACTGGTATGCGTCACTTTAGACACTAAATTTTAGCTCTGTTTCTAGACTAATTCTTAGACCAAGCGTCTTAGCAAAAAAGGCTCACATCATTTGATGACTGAGCCTTTTTTAATAGCTATTCCATTTAAAATACAATTGCCCAAGCTAGTCTAAAGTATTCCAGACAAGCCTTTTGGCTATGTGACTTCCTTGTTATAGATTTTTTATAGCTTGGGATAGGTTTTGATCATCCTTGTTTGGTCGGTCACTTCCACATCCGTTAAGAACACCTTTTTAGCGCCCGCTAAATTCACATTAAACGGCAGGGACAAGTCAGCATATCTATCAATATGCGCCGCTACTTCAATTGTCGCTAACTTTGTAACGGTATCACCATCTCTAGTTGCCAATGTTGCCTTAACGGCATAACGCCCCGGCATGTCAGCCTCAATAGGCATATCAACTAACACTCTGCCTGCAGCCTGCTTAAACCTTGGCTGACCTAACGATGCAGTTTCTTTCACATTAGTAAAAGGCACCTTAACCGAGCGCATCACCTTTTTACCGTTAATATCTGCCAATACCAGCGCGTCTAGCTCATAAAAGCCATTGATAGCACCAAGTTGTTCAAGTGGCTGAGAAAACTCAACACCGCCATTAGAGAGGCTTAAGTTCACTTGTTCTGACACCGGACTTATCAACGAAAGTGATACACCTTGGGATGCAATTGTTCCGCTCGGCATATCCAAATTAAACGACAAACGATTATCATTGTTTAACTTTTTAAAACCACTTTTTATATTCAAAACATGCGGCGTATTTTTTTCTTTTACATGAATTAAATAAAGCTCATGGTCTGCTAGTGGCTGGCGAGTTTTTAAAATTGCATTCTGACCATTTGTTAAACCTTTTATGGCAACGCTTCCATCATCAAAACCAGCAAGTTTCATCTGGCTTTGCGTTGCGGTGGGCGACAAGTCGTATTTGATTTTTGAAGTAGAATCTAGCAACTCCAAGTCCTGAATTTCAACACCCGCCGCTTTATACACCTGACCATTGTCGTAAGTCGCCTTAGGCGCTACTCGTATCAAATTATCATTGGTTGTTAGATAAACCGATACGCCTTTTTTTAACTCCTTACCACTTACCGTTTGCCAATATTCGTCACTGCTTTTTTCAACAAATTGTTGAGCTTGTGAACTCGCTTGAACAGAGCTCCATTGGTATACAGTTTGTTCTACCGGCTTTGTGCTTACTTCCTCTGATGAAGTTTGAAGATTGTTATCACCACAACCAACAAGCAGCGCAGGAACAAATATAAATAGATATTTTTTCATTATTTAGCTCCTATATTCGACTACTAATGATTGATGGAAGATTAAAGCAGTCACGACGACTTTGCTGATGACTAAGAGGCTCGCGCCCTTTTGTTTTGCTTTTATCTGTAAACCAAACGGAGCCAGCCAAAGACTGCGAACTGCAATTTAAGAAACCGTCTGAACACGAGTCTAACCAGTTTTGCGTCACTTCAAGTCCCACTTGGTTTTGATATCCACCGCAATAGCTATCGCCATCCCAAATAGCAGACTCAACATCGCTTCCAACCACCGACTCAAAGGGCGCACTCAACGATGGACGCCCTGGCGTACCGTTTAGCCAATTAGCATTATATGACGCCATCCAAGATACCTGCTGTTGCTTAACCGCGTTACTGCCGTAACCCAACAACCAGCCGAGACTTTGCTCAAAAGAGTTACCGGCAACTACTGCATCGGCCAACGGCGTGCCACCACTCGAAGGAGCTAACGCTATTACCTTTAAGGTTTTATTGATGATATTTGGATAACGAGAGTCCCACGTTGGGTTTGATAATATCCATCGCACCACATTGCCACCATTTGAATGGGTAATGAGCGTTAGCTGAGAGATATTTTTAGAATTGATAAAGGAGGTAAGTTGCTCGGCTAAACAGCCTGACGCTCTAGAGTCCCACATGTATTGGTCAAAGTCGCAGTTGATTACCGTGTAGTTATTCGAGTTTGGTAATCCACTCGCCACTTTATTCACAAATGATCCTGTCCAGTAATCATTGTATGCATCGGTTTGGCTTCCTGTTCCATGTATTAATGCGATTCCTTCATTCGCATATGCGTTGCAGCAAACTAAGCTTGCCACGAGCACACTCATTTTGAGTTTATTCATGTTTTTATCCTGTTGATATTTTTATTATATTTTTTATTAGAGGTATGACCTCCACAACTAAGATAGATAAAAACTAAGCTTTTGCAATATTTTTCCAATAATTGAAAAATATCACCACACTAATGGACAAAAGAGCAAAAACTCTAGAAAAATATTCTAACAACCCCGGTTTAAGCAATCAAAACCATGACTCTCAGGTTTTTCGCATGTTTTTTTATAAACAATTGGTAATGCTGAGGATGAATTATATACTTGGTGTACAAACTAGGAACAAACAGATTTCTAATTAAATCATCGGGGTAACTATGCAATACAATACATCTGAATTATGCGACACGTTTGCTGAGCAAGTTGATGTGCTAGACCCACTTTTTGAACATTACGGTGGGATCACTTCATTTGGTGGTCAGGTACAAACCGTAAAGTGTTTTGAAGACAATGCTCTAATAGTGACATTGTTAGGCCAAGAGGGTCGAGGTAAGGTTTTAGTTATAGATGGTGGCGGCTCTACTCGTCGTGGTTTAATTGATGCTGAAATTGCTGAACTAGCGGCTGAAAATAATTGGGAAGGTATTGTTTGTAACGGCAGTGTTCGTGAAGTTGATGCACTTGAAGATATCAACATAGGTATTTTGGCTTTAAACTCTATCCCGGTTGGTGCAGAAGATGTAGGCACTGGAGAAGAAGAAGTCGCAATTAATTTTGCTGGCGTTACATTTTTGCCTGATGACCATTTATATGCCGACAGTACTGGCACCATATTATCTGCTGATCCACTTGATATAGAATAATGTCTAATTACCTACGTTATACCAATCTTAACGACTTAGCCTCTTTTCAAAATAGAAGACTAAGTGAAACCCATGTGGCCGATGTCATAATGGTGCCAGAGCAAGAAAAGTCTTATTTGGACAACTTAGAGTCTGCGCAGCAGCGTGGTGTTGAGTTTGTTATTTTAGGTATACCTGAAGATATTGGCCCGCGGGCAAACTGTGGAAAAGGCGGTGCCAAAAATGCTTGGCATCAGTACTTACCGGTAATGCTAAGCCAACAAGCAAATCAGTTTTTTAATTGGGGCTCAGTATTATTACTTGGCGAACTAGACGTATCTGACCTGCAAAAGCAAAGTAATGTTGCAACTATTTCAGATCACAAGTTAAGTTCGTTAAGAGATTTATGTGCCCAATTAGACAGTCGAGTAGAAGAGCTACTTCTGCCAATTTTTAAATTAGGTTTAAAACCGATTGTGATTGGTGGCGGTCACAACAACGCATTTCCTATCATTCAGGCTTTAAATAAAGCAACAGATTTAGCGGTTGGTTGCGTTAATTTAGATCCTCACGCGGACTTTAGAAAAGCAGAAGGAAGGCATTCTGGAAATCCATTTAGATACGCTTATGAAGCTGGTTCGTTAAGTCATTATTGTGTTGTTGGTTTACATGAGCAGAAGAATAACGCGGAAACAATTCAAGGTTTATTAGACGCAGACTTTCCGTTTATTACCTATCAACAAATATTTATTGAACACAGTGTTGTGTTTAATGATGCCGTTAAAAATGCTAAGTCGTATGTAAATAATAACAAAAATGCAGTAGGTATAGAGCTTGACCTAGACAGTATTAAACACATGCCAGCAAGTGCATATAGCTCTACAGGCTTTACCTCAGAGCAAGCTATGTTTTACGTTAATCAATTGGCTCAATTACCTCAAAATAAATACCTTCACTTATGTGAAGGTGCGCCAGATGGTAATGAACCTCCAAGTCATAAAACGCTAGAAGTAGCTCAGGTGCTAACACAGCTTACATACAGCTATCTGATAGGGAATAACAAATCTTAGTTACATGTGGCGTTGATGTGCTCTTCGCCATTGTTCAACCCAAACAGAAAATCCACTCAATTCAAAAGGCTTGCTATAGAAAAAGCCTTGCCCTGTTTCACAATTCAAATCTATTAATTGAAGCTCTGTTTCTTCTGTTTCTATCCCTTGTGCTACAACAGGAATATTTAAAGATTTCGCCATACCAATAATAGCATTGATATAAGTATTTAACTGATGTCCCTTTGTGGCTCTAGAAATATGCTTGCAATCCACTTTTACGTAATAGGGCGTAAAATGGCTAAATGTCTCTAACGCTGATAAGTCCTTGCCAAAGTCATCAATCGCAACTTTAATGCCTGATTGCTCTAATAATCGAGTAACTTTAAGTGCCTTTGTTTTGTTTTCTGCAAATGCAGACTCTTTAATCTCCACAATAAGCTTACTTGGCTCTACCATATACTCATCCAAGAAGTTTAAAATTGATTCCACTAAATGAGATTGTAATAACTCCCTGTTGGAAATATTCACCGACAGCGTTTGCGGTGAATCATTAGATTTCAAAATCGCTAATGCTTGAATCGCCTTTTCTATGGTCCACATATTCAATTGGTAAATAATGCCCGATTGCTCTGCAAGCTCTATGAACTCTCTTGCGCTAACAATACCTTCGCCTTCACGGTTCCAACGAACCAACAATTCACCGCCTAATACCTTTTTAGACTTAAGGTCTATTTGAGGATGAACATAGACTACAAACCTATCTGTATTTAAATCGTTTTTGAGCTGACTAATAATTGATTTTTTTGACAACAACTTTGCGGTTTGACTGTTATCAAAGTAAATAGAGTGACTTTGTTTATCAGGCTGTTCCAATGCTAAAAACGCATTTTCAATCAAGCTATCAATAGCATGACCTTGCTCTGGATAGGAGGAAACACCAAAATCAACGCCAATATCCACGGCGGTCGCGTCCACAACAATTGGCTCGCTAATGCTATTCGATAACAAATCAATAATATGCTCAGTGGCATAAACATTCGTGTCTTTTTTTATCGCCATTAAAAAGTCCACGCCACCAGCACTGGCAAAAACCGCGCTAAGCGGCTCATTTGTCAACGTGACAATTTCTGCTACTTTTTCTAATTTTTTCTTCAAGCGACTAATAAGTTGTAGTTTTACAATATCGGCATGATTGTGGCCTATCAATCGGTTTAACTCAGCAAACCGAGTGAACTTAAAAGCAATAATGTCTAATGATTCACTAGAATTTTGATATAACCATTTTTCTACTTGTTGAGAAAACCCCGTTTTATTAGGTAGGCCCGTAGATACATCAAAGCCATTTTTCACATTTGCGGAATCAAGTTTACCTGCCATATCATCAAGCTTTGCCACTAATGCGCCATGTTGGTATATGCTTCTAAATAATATTAATGTTGAAACAAAAACCGGCATTAATAAATAGATTAATAGTTGATTCAGTAGCAAGTGATTTAGTAATAACAAACTGACAATGACAATTAAAAAGCCCCACTGATAACTGTGATCGACAATGTTAAACAGCATGTCTTTCCAAATGAGTGGGACGCAAAACAACACAGCGGCAATAGAGGAAGCTAAATAAATTGAAAGGTCAACGTTTTGATATGCACCAGTAATGGCGTTATAACAATAAAAAGCCGCAAGTAAGTTTGATGCAAAACCAAGCCAATACTCGTGTTTTTTTAAGCAAAGAATAATCGCTAAAACCATAAAGGCGACTACAACATTAATACCTAAAAAAATATTTAGTAATGCCACAACATCCATTTTATCTACCTTCCAATATTCATGCGCTGTGAAACATTCGGCAATGTCTTAGGTAATTCTTTTAAATACTCCATTAATTGCGGCTCAGGAAGCGGACGGCTAAATAAGTAACCCTGTAAGTGATGACATCCCATAACATGCAACAGGTAAGCTTGCTGTTCGTTTTCAACCCCCTCACCTACCACATCAATATTTAAGTGACCGGCCAATTGAATAATCACAGAAGTGATATTCCTATCTTGCTCATTAAACTCAATTTCATGGATAAAGGACCGGTCAATTTTAACCTTATCAATATCAAATTGTTTTAAGTGCCCTAACGAACTAAAGCCAGTACCAAAGTCGTCCAAAGCAATAGTAAAGCCCATGCTTTTTAATATAGATATGTTTTTTGCCACCGTTGGTGCGTCAATCATCATGGCCGTTTCTGTAAGCTCCAGCTCAATAAGCTTACAATTACCACTTATACTGGCTACCAACTCTTTAATTTGACACACAAATTCAGCCTGCTGAAAATTTACCGAAGAAATATTTACGGCAATGCGGCCACGCATAATGCCTTTATCGTACCAACGTTGGGCTGCCGAGAATGCCTCTTTTAATACAAAAAAATCAACCTGACGAATCAATCCATTTTGCTCTGCAATTTCAATAAAATGACCAGGAGGTACTAAGCCTCTGGTTTTACTATTCCATCTAACCAGTGCTTCAAAACCATATATGCGCTCTTCTTTAGAGTGAAATAACGGTTGATAATGAATTGAAAGTTCATTGTTATTTAAAGCGCCTACTAGTTCACTTTCTATATTTAAATCGTCCGACGTAATATCATCCATGGCATGATCAAAAATCAACGCGTCATTTCGGCCGCTTATTTTCACTCTGTTTAGCGCAGTGTCAGCGCAGCGCATTAATGCATCCGCTTTGGTGCCGTGTGTTGGGTAAATAGCAACACCGATGCTCGTGGTTAAGTTTATTTCTTGGTCTGCAATTTGAAACGTTTGTTTAAAACATTGCTGAACATCGTGAATAACCTTTTCGATATAAACGATAGGATTACTGCCACACAATACGTTTGGCACCAATAAAGCAAATTCATCACCGCCTAAACGGGCAATTGAAATACTGCTATCCAGTTGCTTTTCTAATCGAGTAGCCACCATAGAAATAATTTCATCGCCTTGCAGCAAGCCTATGCTCGAATTCACTTTTTTAAAGTTGTCTATGTCTATAAAAGCTACCGCTATGTGCGGTAACGATGGCTGTATAGTTGATATAGAATGTTTAATGTATTCAATGAACAAGGTTCTATTGGGTAAGTCTGTCAGTTGGTCACGTGTTGCTAACTGGTGCAGCGCTTGTTCATTATGTTTACGGTCTGTAACATCGAACATCATGCCAACATATTTAACTTCCACTTGGCCCGTCACTTTTTGCGATGTGGCAACCCGAGTCACAGACATATCTATAGATATTCGTTGGTTATCTTTATTGTAGGTCCAAAGCTCTCCATGCCAGAATCCAGTTTTAACAACTTCTTGCCAAATAATATTTTCGACTTCGTAGTTACGACCTTCATCGTTATAAACTTTAAAACATTTACCTACAATTTCATCCTCGTCTAATCCAAAGAGATCCGAGTAAGCCGTATTAATTTTTTCGATTTCACGGTCTTTGTCAGCAATCCAAATGGCTTCTCGAGTATTGGCTAGCAAGGAATCTATAAATGATTGTTTAGTGGTTGCTTGAAAGGCAAGTTTGACTTTTAACCAGCGTCCGTACATGACCATGATGAAAACTGCCGCACAAAACAGCGTAATGATCATCATAATAGTATCGTGGTTTATAAGGATATTTAGCGTTTCTTCAGGTTCGACAACAGGCCGTTCCTTTAAAACTGGAGCAACAAATTCAACACCTATCGCGATAAATGACCACGAAAAGAGTAGACAAGAAAGAGAAGTTATAAACTGCAAGGCACCTATCCTGTACGTTTGCCAAATACACCGTTAATTAAGCATAGATGGAGGTCAGTAAAGTGCCAACTTATGTTATGAGTAAATTGTAATAGTTTGTTAATTTTTAACTATTTAGAGCCTTCATACCCCAGCTGACGCCAAGATTCATATACAAAAACAGAAACCGCATTCGACAAATTCATACTGCGACTATCTGGTTGCATTGGAATTTTAACCCAATTACTTTTACCAATGATTTGTAAAACATCATCTGGTAAACCGCGGGTTTCAGGCCCAAAAACTAAACTATCGCCAGCCTTATAGCTAACGTCGCTGTGGTATCCAGACCCTTTTGTGGTGCAGGCATATAAGTGACTATCTGGATTAGCGTCTACATAAGCCTGGAAATTTGGGTAACGTTTTACTTTGGTAAATTCGTGGTAATCCAAACCGGCTCTGCGAACTTTTTTCTCATCTAAATCAAATCCAAGTGGTTCAATTAAATGAAGTTGAAACCCACTGTTGGCACATAAGCGCACAATATTGCCAGTATTTGGGGGTATTTCTGGTTGGAACAAAACGATGTTAAGCATACAGCTCTCTTCACAAAATATGGTTATCTAAACGGCGTAACGCCCTAATTTTTGACATTATATGTTAGAACATGCCACATTGCGTGCCTAAGTCACATAAAAACAATAAAAGGCAGTGGTATGAGTCAGTTCATTTTAGAATTTAAAAAAGCATTAAGCCCAGAGCAATGCACAAACATAATTCAACAATTTGAGTCTGACCAAAACAAACATCCGGGTCGAACGGGCAACGGCGTTGATACCACTAAAAAGAATAGTTTAGACTTAACCATCAATAATCACGCAACTTGGCAAAACACTCAAAATGAGTTATCTCAAGTGTTGCTAAATGCCCTAGTCCAATATGCTCGAATGCATCCAATGCTGCTCACCGGAGCGTTATCAACTTCAATGCAAGACCCTGCCTCTGGAAAAATAACCACTTTAAGCCACGACAATATAAACAACATGTCCGACGAACAAATTGGACAAATTGCATCTCGAATTTATGAATTAGACATTCTTAATATACAGAAATATAAAAAACAAGAAGGTGGTTACCCTCATTGGCATTCAGAGCATTTCCCACATCCAACAGATACCACTCAACGTTCGTTACGACGTAGTTTGTTAATCTTGTTTTATTTGAATGATATTGACGAAGGTGGAGAAACAGAATTCTTTTACCAGCAAGCTAAAATAACCCCAAAAGCCGGTAGCCTCGTATTGGCGCCATGCGATTTTACCCACACTCACCGAGGGCTTACCCCAATCTCAGATGATAAATATGTTATTGCATCTTGGGTCATGTTTCGTGAAGCAAAGCACTTGTACTAATACCTCAGCGCTTTGCCTGTTCGATTTTAACTGTTTGAGTTTAGCTTTTAATAAAGGCTAACATCTGCTTGATGGCTTTAGCTCTGATGGCGTCTCGTTCTATAAATATTTCGTGACGTGCGCCGTCAAATACAATTGGCTGACCTGTTTCACACTCGTTGCCCACATCTTTAAGTCGCTGACAAAACTTGTTCTGCGCTTCGTTATCAATAACGCCATCTTCACTAGCTTGAAACACCATGACAGGTATGCGAACGCGGTCTAATTGCGCATACGCTTTATCCAACGCATTAATCGAGGCTACCACCCAACTATAAGTAATGCCGCCAAGTTTAAGGTCTGGGTTTTGCTCGTAGGTCTCTCTAAAGTACTGATATCGAGGTTCTGAGTGAGTAAGGGAATTTGTGGCGAATGGCACCGACTCATAATCCATACTTCCTACAAAATATGGCGTTTGCGGTTGAACTAACTCTACTAACCAAGCGGCAGACTTAACCACAGGTTTTAAAACCTGGGCAGGGATAGGTCCAGTCGGTAAACCCCACATAGGTGATGAAAACACCGTTTTATTTACTTTGTGTTGATGTGTTTGTAAATAACGTAATGCAATAGCAGAGCCCATTGAGTGCGCGACAATAGACACGCTGCCCACTACTTTTGGCTCTACAATTTCAGTCATAAATTGATTAAAGTCGCTGGCGTAGTCATCAAAGTGCTTAACGTGACCTTTGTGGCGATTCACCAATAATCGTGATGACAAACCTTGCCCTTGATGGTCAATAATAAATACTCGATAGCCCTGTTCTACTAAATCAAACGCCAGCTCTTTATATTTTAAATAACCCTCAACACGACCAGGCGAAATAACAATAGTATGCTCGGCACTTTCGTTGCCTACTTCTACAAAATGAATAGTTAACCCTTGGCGATTAACAAAACGACCAGGTACAGCATAGCTTTCCCAAAAAGGGTTAATAGTAGACTTAATGAACTGAGTAAATGTTGCTTCACGCTTTAAATCGAGCATAGAATCCTTGATGTCTTTTGATGGATTGACCAACGCATGACAATTATATGAGCTAAGCAGGGCAAATAGCCATACCGATTGAAGAATGATTTTAGATAATTTCATGCCTAACTCCCGCCAATTGATTCCATCATTTATTAGCACGCTCTCTTTTGCAAGCTTTGAAGTTATAGAATACACTGCGCACTCCACAAAAAATGAGACAAATATATGACAATTTGGGTAGATGCAGACGCCTGTCCAGTGCCAGTAAAAGAGATTTTATTTAAAGCCGCTGAACGAACCAAAACTGAACTTATATTGGTCGCTAATCAATACATTGCCACGCCACCGTCGTTGGTTATTAAAAGCATGCAAGTCAGCTCTGGATTTGATGTTGCCGACAACTATATTGTTGAGCAAGCCAAAGAAGGTGACTTAGTGATTACCGCCGATATCCCTTTAGCGTCGGAAGTGATAGACAAAAAAGCCATCGCATTAAATCCACGAGGTGAGTTATATACTCCTGCTAACATAAAGCAGCGATTAAACATTCGTGACTTTATGGATACCATGCGAGCTAGTGGCGTGCAGTCCGGTGGCCAAGCTAAATACGGCGACAAAGACAAACAACAATTTGCGAATCAATTAGACAAATATCTCGCTAAACAACGTTAGTGCTAAATGACTCAAAAAAGTTATCGTGCTGGTAACTAAAGTTTAGCTTTTGAGTTATCAAGTCACCTTTTACCAAACGCCCTTCTGTCGTGATTGGGTTCCCGATAATTTCAGTGGTTGTTAACGTGTCAGCTTGTTGTCTGGCGTATCGATAAAAGCTTTGCTTATTTGGGTGATGCGGCGCAACAACGTTATAAACGGCTTGATGTTTTAACTGAGGCGACGACGTTTGGGAAAATGCATCATCTATTACTGCAATAATGGCTTGAACCACATCTTCCTGCATAACCATATTCACCGGCTCATTGGCGTTTTCTTCCGTTATCACAACTCTAAAATTACCCGGCTGGCGGCTACCACCTATCAAACCACCTAATCTTAGCACCTGTTTATATTGTAACCTGCTATTTAATACCTCTTGTTCCGCGTCATATAAGACTTTCACCTTATTGACCGAAAAGTCCAGTTCAGTATTTTCGTCATTAATGCCTGCTTTAGAATAAATTCCTATAGAACTTGTAAAAACAACCTGCTTTACCTTGCTGTTTTGGGCCTTATTAATAATAGTTTTTATACGAGGTGTATAAGAATCACCCATATCTTTTTTAAAGCCAGGGGGAATGCAAACTATTAGCGAATCAACTTGAAATAAAGCTTCTCCTCCAGTAACGGAGTCTCTGCCCACATCACAAAACTCATAAATAACATCCAAAATTGCTAATTCTGGCTTGTTTGAGCGATATGACAACGTAACATCATATTTATCTTTATTTAAGCTTTGCGCTAATGCGTTACCTATAAAACCACCACCAATGATGCCGACTCTTTGTTTCATATTACTTTTTCTTCTTTTTTGGGATCACAACATACTCACCGCTAAACTGAGCAACTTTGGCTTGGTCATCCATAACATCCACTTGCACACTAATTCTGGCTTTTTTACCGCTTTTTAATGGTTCAAAATCACCTTCCAAATGCTCAAAATGTGCAATACAGCGAGGTAATTCAGTGACCGGCTTGTGGTAATGCACATTTGCATCGGCCAATACGATGTCGCCCTCTATATCGCTCTCTTTCATTCGCAAATGAACCAATCCCCAGCCTGTTAGCGTTGCTAGTGAATAAATGCTACCAGCGAACATAGTACCGTGTAAGTTCATATTTGGATTTAACGCAGCTCGAGTTTCAAAGGTTTCGCCAGTATATTGATATACACGAATACCCATTAACTGAGTTATTGGAATTTGTTGATGCCAAATATTCTGCAAATCAACACACCACTGAGGATGACGAATAATCACTTCTACTTTATCAAGCGGTTTACACATCTGAACATGTGGAATAGCACCAAAAATTTCAGGCGCATCACCCGTGACTTGATAACCTAGGTTTTCATAAAAATTAGTTGCGGAGGTTCTCGCATTTAAAATAACGCGATCAACGCCTTCCTGACGCGCAATGGCCTCTAACGACTCAAGCATCATAGTCGCTAAGCCTTTTCGACGATGATCTTCAATAACCGCCATGTAACGAATTTGGCTTTCTTCATTGTTCACCAAATGTAACCTAGCAACGCCAACCACTTTACCAGTGTCGTCTTTTACCATGCGATGCCAAGCATGTTGCTCGTATTCATCTTTTTCTGAACCACGGGGCTGCTGCAGAGGCGCACGCAAGATCTGCCAACGAATTTCGTAATATTGTTCCCAGTCTGCTTCGGTTTGTGGTGCAACAACTTGATACATAATTATCTCCCCTAAAATATTTCACTATTGCGCCACGACTAGTTATTGTTATGCTGTCGTTCTACACCTAACTTGCTTAATATTAGAGAATAAAAAACATTATGGATGTTGCGCAATTTCAGTTTAGCTCAGAAGCCAACCAACAGGTTTATTTTTATCAGTCTACTGAATTAAGAATAGAAGTCTTGCAAAATCAACACCATATTTGGATGGAAATAAATGGCATAATACAAAGTGCCTGCCAAAATAAGGCGCCCTACCGTCCAGTTCTACCTCATATTTTAGCCATGTTCTTACCCTACAATCACCATAAAATACCATCAAGTGTTTTAGAACTAGGTGGCGGTGGTCAATCGGTTCAGCGTTATTTTGCACAAACCCAAGCCTCCGTAGAGTTCACCAGTATTGAATACGACCAAGACGTAATTGATACCGTTAAAAACTACATGCCAGGCGGCGACGATCTTAATATCATCAAAGCCGACGCATTTGAGTTTATAGCGCAAGCTGTGAATGACAAACTGCAGTATGACTGGGTGGTGGTTGATTTATTTCATGGCGCTGAGTCACCAACTAAAGTTTTTAGCTCTGAATTCTTTTTAGACTGCTATAAAATAACTAAACAGGATGGTTGGCTGGTTTTCAACTGTTTGCGTTCAGAGCCTGAAATACTCACATCATTGGTTGAAACGGTTAATGAGTGCTTTGATACTAAATCAAAACTTTTTGCCGTACCTGGTATGAAAAATCACATTTTGTTGGCTTATAAAAGCCCTGAACTGCAGGGTGCTTTAATGGAACATATCGAAACGTTTAACTTTCCTGACGAGATTGAAATACACAACCTCGCCAAGTCAATTTGATACTGGACGGCCCAGTGTTAGTTGTTAGTTGTCGAGTAAGTCTTCGGCCTTTTCTAATAGCTCTTCAGCTTTATTTTCTAAGTTTTCCATAAACTCAGACTGCTCAACAATAGTGCCGTTAAAGTTAAGTCCTAAGAACATACCTTCACTGCCCACGGCTACAATTAACAAACCAACGATTAAAAGCGGTGGCAACAACTTCATAAACAAACTGATCACCAACCAAACGATGACAACAGCTGCCACTAAGTGATACATCCAAATTTGATCCGCAGGAATTTCCACAACTTCGTTAAAAAAGCTAGTTTGATCAATCACCTGATATAAATAACCACTCATGGCTAGCGCCAATCCACCAATTAGAATTGTTAACCCTTTTAATAACCACATTGCACTGCTTCCTTTTGTTTTAATTATTATTTTTGTATTTGTAACTCACTAACTCAGTAATTCTGTAATTCTGTAATTCTGTAATTCTGTAATTCTGGCAAGCTAAACTCAAATTCGCTTAAACACTCAATGAAAAAGTCACCGGGCCATCATTCACTAATGACACTTGCATGTCGGCACCAAACTGACCCGTTTCAACGGTTAAGCCTAACGACTTACAACACTCAACAAAATACTCGTATAGTGCTTTGCCCTGCTCTGGCGAGGCACCGCGAGAGAAACCAGGTCGATTACCAGACTTAGTATCAGCTACAAGCGTAAATTGTGAAACAACAAGCAAAGAACCTTCCGCTTGCTGCACGTTTAAATTCATCTTGCCGTTTTCATCATTAAAAATACGGTACTTGCTAATTCGCTCTGCTAGCTTTTTAGCTTTTTGTTCATTGTCTTCTTGCTCAACGCCTAATAAAACCAACAAGCCTGTATCAATAGCACCTACCGTACTTCCGTCAATATCAACGCTCGCCTGCTTTACTCTTTGGATCAGACCTATCATGTACTACCTTACTTCTTTTTTTCGTTAATAAAATCAGCAACTTTTTTGCTAGCTCTCACTAAGCCATCAATAATACCCGGCTCCGACGAGGCATGACCCGCAGCTGGCACCATTTCTAAAATACTCGCTGGCCAAGCCGTACTTAATGTATAGGCACCTTCTGGTTTGCAAACCACATCGTTCCTGCCATGTATGATGTAACCAGGAATAGCTTTTATTGCAGATATCTCACTTAAGATTTCCGATTCATAAATAAAACTGTGATTGGTAAAGTAATGGCTGTACAAAATCGCCATCGTTAGCAACTCACGATGACTGCCTTTGTAATGATCAAGATGATAATTAAGCTGAACCATTTTGGCTTCCCACGCACCAAACTTTTTCGCTGCCGCTAACTGTTCAAAATCATTGTCACCCATTAGCTTTTCTTGATAATGCTCAAGAATTTCAGCGGTTGATTCGGTAGGCACACCTTGAACAAACTTAGCGTAATACTCTGGGAAGATTTGGCTTGCGCCAGTATTAGGATTAAACAACCAGTCAATGTCTTGCTGTCGCGCTAAAAACACACCGCGTAAAATAATGGCTTCTACCACAGCAGCATTTCTTATGGCGTACAACAATGCCACCGTTGTGCCCCAAGAACCACCCGTGACAACCCAACGATTAACGCCTAGCTTCTCACGAATCGTTTCCATGTCTTTAAGCAAGTGCGAAGTAGTATTGTTCCAGGTTGCCGTAATGTCATCAGCGCAGTTAGGTTTTGACTGTCCGCAGCCTCGTTGATCAAATAAAATGATCCTATACTTTTCAGGATCATAGTATCGTCGTTGAGCAGGCGAACTGCCACCACCCGGGCCGCCATGACAGTGTATAACAGGAATTCCATCTGGGTTACCAGACTCTTCAACGTAAATTTGATGCCCGTCACCCACATCTAACATGTAAGTTTGGTTCGTTTTGATTTCCGGATATAACGTTCTCATTGCGCCCCCTGCGAATTAATTGATCAACACCTTTTACAAGACAGTTAAAACGTCATTAAATTCCATATTTTGCGCGATACGCTTGTACGCTTGGTAAATATTCAGCAAACGTGTCGCTGTCTTGTAGAAAACTCACTACGTCAGACAATGTCACAATTGAAATCACTTTGGTACCAAAGTCACGTTCTACTTCTTGAATTGCTGATAACTCAGCTTTGCCTTTTTCTTGACGGTCAAGCGCAATTAAAACACCTGATAACGCAGCGCCAGCTTGTTCAATAATAGTCATCGACTCTCTAATCGCAGTACCAGCAGTGATAACGTCATCCACTAACATGATATTACCTTTTAGCTCAGCACCTACTAAGCTGCCGCCTTCACCGTGCTTTTTCGCTTCTTTACGATTAAAACAATATGGCGTGTCGTGATCGTGATGATCAGCAAGCGCAACCGCTGTGGTGGTCGCAATTGGAATGCCTTTGTATGCTGGGCCAAACAAAACATCGTAGGAAATGCCAGAATCAACCAATGCAGCAGCATAAAAACGCCCTAAGCGAGCTAAGTCACGGCCAGTATTAAACAAACCTGCATTAAAAAAGTAAGGGCTAGTACGACCCGACTTTAAGGTGAATTCACCAAACTTTAAAACCTGCTTCTCTAATGCAAATTCAATAAACTCTTTTTGATAATCTTTCACTTCATTCTCCTACTTAATGCTCATGAAAATAGTCATAAGCGCTACTCTGTAAATTCTAATTCAGATACAAAAAAGTCGCACATTTTATTCAAACGGCGACTTTATCAAACGTACAACATGAGATGTTGCTACAGTAACTTACGCCAATGCTTTTTTCTGTTCGTCCACTAACTCGCCAATGGCGTTTTTCGCCAGGCTCATCATTTCATTCATCTCGTCAAAGGTGAATGGCGCTTCTTCAGCCGTACCTTGAACTTCAATTAAACGACCATCTTCAGTCATGATAACGTTCATGTCTGTTTCAGCTTCAGAGTCTTCTAAATACTCTAAATCAGCAATTGGTGTACCTTTGTAAACACCAACCGAAATAGCGGCAATCATGTGCTTAAGCGGGTTTGTTTTAATGATGTTTTCTTTACGCATGTAGTTAATCGCGTCAACTAACGCAACACAAGCACCAGTAATAGACGCAGTACGAGTACCACCATCTGCTTGAATAACATCACAATCAACAGTAATTGTATTTTCACCTAGTGCAGACAGGTCAAGTGCCGCTCTTAAAGAACGAGCAATCAAACGAGAGATTTCTAATGTTCTACCAGACTGTTTGCCTTTGGCCGCCTCACGTTGGTTACGAGTATGCGTTGAGCGCGGTAACATGCCGTATTCTGCCGTTACCCAGCCTTTACCTTGACCTTTCATGAAACGAGGAACGCCAGTTTCCACTGTCGCATTACATAAAACTTTAGTATCACCAACTTCAATTAACACAGACCCTTCAGCATACGCTGTAAAGTTACGAGTAATTGTAACAGGACGAATTTGGGCTGTTGTTCTTCCACTTGGACGCATAGATAAAACCTTAATAAGAATCTGATTAGCTTGGATTTATTGAGTGTATTCTATTTGAAAAAACTAAAATAGAAACATCTAAAAGTAATTACTACAAAGCAGCCCGAAAGCTGCTTTGATAGTTAATGTTTAAACGCTGTGATTAGTCGCGAGGTTTGTTCTCTGTACGACGACCACGATGACCTTCGCCACCACGACCACGGCCTTCAGCACCACGTCCGCGACCTTCGCCACCGCGTCCACGGCCTTCACCGCCACGTCCACCACGATCATCACGACCGCGTCCACCACGCTCTCCACGACCACGACCTTCGTCACGACCGCCAACACCTTCGCCACCACGTGGGTCAACTTTGATGTCTAAAACTTGGTTACGGATTTTAGTTTGCTTTAACTTCTGTTGAGTTTCAGCAGGCATGTCAGCAGGTAGTTCAACTACTGAGAAACCAGGCATAAGCTTAATGTTACCAATGAACTTAGAGCTCAAGTTAGCTTCATTCGCAATTGCACCAACGATATCACGTGGAGATGCACCATGCTCACGACCAACTTCGATGCGGTACGCTTGCATTTTAACGCCAGGATCACGATCACCACGGCCACCACGTTCACGACCTTCACCGCGTCCGCCACGTTCTCTATCACGACCACGGCCTTCGCCACGATCTCTGTCACGTCCGCCACGGCTATCGTCGAACTTGTTGTTACCCGGCATACCACGGCCAGTTACAATTAATGGCGCTTCAGATTGAGCCATCATTGCTAATGCAGCTGCAACAGCAGTTAGTTCTTGATTAGATTCTTCAGCAAATTCAACAACTAGCTTGTTAAAGAAGTCTAAGTCTTGACCAGCAATTACGTCAGCCATTTTTTCTTTGAATGCAGCAACGCGTAATGCAGTTACTTCTTCATTTGAAGGTGGCTCATAAGGTAAAATTGTTTGTTTAGTTTCACGTTCAATCGTTTTAAGTAAACGGCGCTCGCGTGGCGTTGCAAACAAGATTGCATTACCTTTACGACCCGCACGACCTGTACGACCAACACGGTGAACATAAGACTCAACGTCATATGGTAAGTCATAGTTGATTACGTGGCTTACACGCTCAACGTCAATACCACGTGCCGCAACGTCTGTTGCAATAATGATATCTAAACGACCAGACTTAAGTGATTCAATACACTGTTCACGGTGTGATTGGTTCATGTCACCGTTAAGCGCTGCCGCAGCATGACCGCGTGCAGATAATTTGTCCGCTAGCTCAGACGTGCTTTGACGTGTCTTAGTAAAGATGATCATGCCATCAAACTCAGTTAACTCTAATAAACGAGTTAATACGTCTAGCTTCTGGTTGTTGTTAACAATCCAGTATTGCTGAGTAATGTTTGAGTGGCTTGCAGATTTAGGCTTAATGCGAACTTCTTTAGGATCTTTAAGATACTTTTGAGTCACTTTTAAGATTGGCGCTGGCATTGTTGCTGAGAATAACGCAATTTGCGCTGCATCTGGAACGTGTTCCATGATCCACTCAACATCATCGATGAAGCCCATGCGTAACATTTCGTCAGCTTCATCTAAAACAATCGTTTTTAAGTTAGACAGGTCTAAAGTTTCACGACGCATATGGTCCATAACACGGCCTGGTGTACCAACAATAACGTGAACACCACGTTTAAGAGCACGAAGCTGAGTACGGAAGTCTTGACCACCATAAATAGGTAATACGTGGAAACCATCTAGCTTTTCAGCATAAGTGGTAAACGCTTCTGCAACCTGGATTGCTAATTCACGAGTTGGCGCTAAAACCAAAATTTGCGGTGAATTGATTTTTGGGTCCAAGTGGCATAATGTTGGTAATGCAAACGCGGCTGTTTTACCAGTACCTGTTTGTGCGATACCTAAGATATCGTGACCATTTAAAATATGCGGAATACATTCGGCTTGGATTGGTGAAGGGGTTTCATAACCTACGTGTTGAACGGCTTCTAAAACTGCTGGGGATAAACCTAAGTCAACAAACTTTGGGGTTACATTTTCTGTCATTTTTTTACTCACATCTCTACCCCAACTTCACGCGTAGTCCATCATCACTCAATTACCATTTACGCCTGCAACCTAGTTGCAACGTGTTCAATTGAGCTTAGCCTGTCTGTGGGGGAATTCAAAAGGGCGCGAATCATACGCTTTTTTTCAAACAATTGCGACCTTTTTTGTCTAAAAAAGCGACAAATTTAAGTATTTACTTTAATTTGCTTAATTCTTCACGCAGCGCGACTTCTATTTTAGGCAACAGACAAGATATTTGCCTGCTTATTACGTGAAAACTTTTTAAGTCGTAGAGAATATAGTAATTTAAGTTTTGAGGGAGTTCTAACAAACCTCCATTGTGCCTATCGGAAATAGGATAAATGCCGTAATCCACCCTATTTTCTTCCAGCATTCTTAAAACACCAATTACTTCTCGAGTTGACACCATTTGTTTTGGACTCAACTGTGGAAATCTATTTAAGATTGTTTTACTCATCGCATTTGAAGCGGCTATTAAATTTTTAGGCTGTGCGTCAAAGATGCTTTCATCACAAGCTAAGTCCTTGTGGCACAACAGCACATAAGACATATTCCGCAATGGCGGCTCCACCGCTAAAATGCCTGGCATAGTACTAATTATATCGTCTGCGAACGCCGCACTGCCCATTAATTGGTTATTTGCTACCAACATTAGGTCTCGATAAGACGTTGTCACAACAAACTCCAGCTCAATGCCTAACTTGGCATAAACGCGTTCAAGGAGTGGCTGTATTTCAGATTGAATTTGAGGGTGTCGTAGAGAAGAAAACGTTAGCTTTTTAGGAACAGGGCAAGCCGACGTTGACGCTCCTGTTAACAAGTTATTCGACAACGCTAGGCCACTAAACAGCCCTACCGCCAAAAATAGTCCTTTTAATAGAAATGTGACTACATGTTTATTAATGACAATACCTCCAGCGTTCACTTTACAATTCAACTAATTTAAAAAATTGTGTGAGAACCCTTAACTACTGTTTATACTAATGACACATTGATATCAAATTAAAATTTAGGACGGTTCTGTGATTCAAAGTATGACGGCGTACGCCAGACAAGAGATTAAAGGGGATTGGGGCACTGCAGTTTGGGAGATCCGATCTGTTAACCAACGTTATTTAGAAACCTATATTCGTCTTCCTGAGCAATTTCGTTCGTTAGAAGCTGTATTACGTGAACGCCTTCGCAAAAAGTTGCAACGCGGTAAAGTTGAAGTCTTTCTAAAATACACAGCTAATGCTTCATCAGTTGGCCAATTAACGGTAAATGAAACCTTAGCCAAGCAGCTTATTGAAAGCGCAAACTGGGTACTCGCTGAATCATCAAATGGTCAATTAAACCCTCTAGATATTCTTAAGTGGCCAGGCGTGATGGAAGCTGAAGAAACCGACATGAACGAAGTTCAAAAACAAATACTTGCCGGTTTTGACGGTTTAGTAAAAGACTTCATCGAAGCTCGAGGTAGCGAAGGTGCTAACCTTAAAGTCATGATTGATACCCGCTTAGAAAACATTCTTGAGCAAGCCGCGATTGTTGAACAACACATGCCCGCCATTATGGAATGGCAAAAAGAACGTCTTCAAAACAAACTAGCCGATGCAAAAGTAGATATTGATGAAGCTCGCCTAGAACAAGAACTTATTTTCCTTGCCCAAAAAACCGACGTAGCGGAAGAGCTAGACCGCTTAAAGTCGCACGTTAGCGAAACTCAAAAAATCATGAAAAAAGGCGGCGCCTGTGGCCGACGTTTAGACTTTATGATGCAAGAATTTAATCGCGAAGCAAACACCCTCGCCTCAAAATCCATCAATGCGGATGTCACTAATGCGGCCGTAGAATTGAAGGTTCTGATTGAGCAGATGCGCGAGCAGATCCAAAATATCGAGTAGATATTTACCCAAGTTTTCAAAGGGTTATAAACGGTCAATTGCCGTCATAAGTATTTAATTGAATACCTAGGCGGCATACTTTACCCTTCACAAACCCTTATAAAACCTCACTAACCATCATTTTTCAAAATTGAAAAACAAGTCAAATGGCTAGTTAGCCTTTTTTCACTTTGCTAATCCATATTCTAGTACATTTTTTTCAAAATAAAAAAACTAGGTTACTAATAATTCTAAATTAATAAATTAGCCTTAATAAAATCAAGCTTGTGTATGGATACACGACTCGCATTTAAACAAAATGAATAATACAACTTAAAACACTATGGTTATTTATACATCCCAAGTGATATGGCTAAGTAATAAAAATTTTATATTTTCAGGGACTATTAATGGGTACCCGCAGTCACAGCATAATTGATGATATTGCATACGTTCCTCTATCATAAACATCTTAAAATCATTAAGAACATTTAAGCTATTTAACAACGTATAAAATATATTTAAGTTAAAGCTAGGTGATTGGCTCCACCAATCCACTTCAGAATTAAACGAATTACCTTCTTTTTCAGATAAGAATGACAAACCTGAAGGTTTTAAAGCGATATTAAAACTATCACACAAATTGTGCTTCTCTAAAAAGGATAAAATATTAAATCGATCTGTCTCAAAATCTTCCGCTATAACTTCTTCTATTTCATTTTCAACGAATAGTTTTTTGCCTGCATTGCTAATGTTATTCCAATATAAGTTGTGTTCATTTGTGTTTTTATAAAACACTGATTTTAATATAGTAACACTTGTCAAATAGCACCTAGTTTATATAAATATACTTGTCTATATTTTAGTATATTTAATCGTTTTTATTCTTAAATAATATACATATGACTACCTTATGTTTCTAGGAAAAATAATTACAGACATTCCAAACTAACTATTGCATTATGCATATGTGTATAATTGAATATATTTCTATTATTTACATCATTATATTAGGAAACTATTACAAGGAGTTAATGTGTTATTAAGTGACGCTTTAAGTGTTCTATCTAAGTCTTCTCCGTACGCTGTATCAACAGAAAAAGAAAAAGATCCAAATTCTGATTTAGATAAATTTAAAGATTTTTTATATATTCAAACTGCTATTGAAGATGACTTTTTGTCAGCCATAAATTCTTTATCATCCTCCAATAAAAAAATTATTTTCCTTTGTGGTAGTAGTGGTGATGGGAAGTCTGAGATTATGACTCGCTATAGCCAACTAGAACAATATCAGCATATTGACTTTCACCTAGATGCTACCCATAGCTTTGATCCTAGACAGGATGCGATCTCTACACTTAATAAAGTATTTAGCGAATATAAAGTAACTTCAAGACCTTTAGTTGTAGGTATAAACCTAGGTATGATGGCTAATTACGCTAAAGAAGGTGATGAAATCCATAACGAAATAAAATCTGCAATGTTATGTCACATTGAGCAAGGTACTGATTCTCAAAATATACTTTTTTTAAGTTTTGAACATCACAAATACTCAAAATTTTGTTTTAAAGATGGTAAGCCTCACTCAGACTTTGCAAGTCAATTCATGCGCAAGTTAACATCTCAGTCTTCTGCTCAAAGCATTAACCCATTTCGCGAACTAATGTTATATTGTGAAGACGCAAAACAAGACTGCGTTACCGTAGCTAATTATAAATTAATGGAAATTGAATCTGTTCAAGAAACAATTATTGAGTTGTTAACAAAAGCCAGATTAGCTAAAGATCAGTTCCTCACTGCTCGGTCACTATTAGACTTTATATACATTCTACTTACTGGAAAAAACTATTTATTTGATAATTTATTTTTGACCACAAATAATGAATTATCAGAACGAATAATGAGTTTTGATCCTGCTTTAATTCGAACAGAGAAGTTAGACAAATTAGTTTTGACATTGAAGTTGAATATAGAAGAACCTAAATTCACCGCATTTAAGAAAGAGCTTGACCATTTTGGAGTGAAGAATCTAACAAAGGCAGCATCATATTCTCGATTATTTTTTATATTGCGTAGAGCCGATTTTAGCAACAATTTCCACCAAGGATATTCGAACGAATTCACTAATAATACTCTAGAAGAGTATTCTAAGGTCTTACTCGCACATCAAAACTACCATAGTGAACTTGACGAAGATGAGCAAAATATTATAAATGACTTCTATCGCCATACATTTTTTTCTGCTTTATGGCGATATATGAATCGTAGTGCACCTCAACTGAAAAACAAACAATTCTTAATTTCTAAAGAGAACGAAGTGCTCTTTGCTACAGAATTGAAGTTACTAGTTGATTGGCACCTAATCGCTGCATATAACTCCAGCGACTTAATGTCATTTAATGTATTAATTAAAGTAAATAAAAAAGCTATTTCACCAGCTCTACCAGTTAACATTAATCTTTTTGAATTATTACAACGCCTGAATCAAGGATACCGCCCAAATAAATATGATAAAAGTTGTGTTCTTCTTCTCGATGAACTCGTAGAACTAATAAAACTTGAAATGGCAAAATCAGATACTCTACTCATTGTTGATGAAAAAAATATATATGAAGCTGAGCGAGACGGTAACTTAATTGAAATTTCGGAGCGATAATCAATGGAATCGATTATTAATATTGATAATTTAGAGGCTGAAATTGGTGACAATTCACCAAGTGAATATTTGCCTGTTAAAACTAACTACAACGAATGTTACTGGGATATCGTTTCCGGATACTTTATTGGCTTTGCATATAATCTGGAATTAACTAAATACACTAAAGAAGACTTTCTTAATGACTGCAAGAACGAATTTAGTTCACAGCAAGTTTCTGAAAAACACTTTAAGGTTATCAATAAAGCATTTTTTGAAAATGAAAATTATCTAAAACTTGCCCCAACAAACCTTTTACTTCACACACAAAATAATGAAAAAATCAAACCCAAAATAAACACTGCAAGTAAAAAGGTTGCCTTATCTTTGCTAACACTCCTAGGCAGTAATGAGTTAAAAAAACCTAATCAAAGCAGTGATCATTTTATTGGTGAAATAATAACATCAACATTAAAAAAGAAATTAAAAAACAAAAACTATAACGCTGCCGCTTTAACTTATTTACCTTTCTTACAAGAAAAGTTTATTCATGATTTTGAGTTTTTGGCTAGTAAACCTCATTATTTACTTGAGCATATTACCAACTTTTTATCTTTATATAGCTTTCTATATACTTCTCAAATAGCGTTAAACCTTAAAGAATGGAGTTCAGGTATACCACAAAACAAACCACTATTTTTTGTTCTTGAATCTGAAAAAGTTAGCGCAGAACGAACTAAAGTTATAAATGGTGGTTGGAAAAGTTTTAGTAGAGCAAGTCATTATCTGTTTCCAATGCTATCGACTCTACAATTAATTCAGAATAAAAATGCCAGAAAACCTTTATGGCAAATTTATAAAGAAGCAAATGAATCTAATGATCATATGCAATATATAAATAGTATTGACGATTATTGTAAACGATTTGTTGAAGCTCGAAATTTAAAAAAAGAATTTGTTAAATCATCAGATCTCGAAAGTGCATTTGATCAATTGTTTGATTTGGCTTTAGCTCAATTTGATAAAGTTTATGCTGACCCTTCAACTACGCGTTATCAAGCGAATGAGAAAGTAATTTCGGCACTGCGCGAGTATACAGCTAAAGGTTTAGTTAAATCTAAAGGTCGTATTGGCAATATTTTAATCTTAACTCAAGATAACTTGTTGCTACTAACGAATGTGATTATTGGCGATAAAAAACAATTAAGGTTTAATGATTTAATTGAAGAGTTAAAAGTTCGTGGCGTTTATTTTGATGAGACCAGTGAAGAAAGGCTAATTGAATTTTACGAGCGTATAGGGAATGTAGAACGAATGAGTGACAGCGGAGATGATTTATATGTACGCCAAACCGTCTAATAAATTTGAGGATTTTGTAGTTGCTGAACTGTTAAAGTGGGCACCTAAACACATAAAAAAAGGATTTAGATATCAATTTAAATCCCCGAACTCTTCAAACAGTGAAAAGTTATTTAATGCAATTATTAAAGAATCGCAAGGCGAATCCATAGAGTTTCTCTCTAAGTTCCACACCGAGCCTGTAAAGCTTCCTATTATCCCAATTAACGGAGTTAATTTAATTCCCCTATTGCATTCATCGTCAGATGTTGGGTTTACAGATAACTTCATTTCTCATTTGAGAGATGAAGTAACTAAACCTCAAAGCTCCTTGTCTTCATGCTGTTTAGTTATACTGCACAACAGTAAACTAGATACTATAATTAATAGCTCCAGAGATTTAGCTCAAAATGGGTATGTTTGGAATAACGAACAGATTAAAGACTCGCTAAGTAAATTAATAGATACTCAAGATTCAGGCAAGGATATATCTGAAGTTTTATTAGATTATCAATCTGATGCTATTAAACAAGACAATGCAACGCTATTCGGGTTTGAAGAATTATACAAAGCCATTAGAGATGGAGATCTTAAATTTGATGAGCTATTTCTGCTAGAAGATCCTCTAATCCATGACTTTACGGATCAGCCCAAGCAGCTAAGAAAGCGTCTTGATGAAAATAGAAAGCTATACAAAGAAATAGAGTTTGAGGTTGATAACTTTCCTGGACAATTAGAAGATCGGTTGGCTGGGAAATTTAGCTCTAAGTTTATTAAATCAATATTTCCTAAAGGTGATTCTGATTCATGGAAAGATGTTCCATTCGATGATTTTCGTGATGAAGTAAAGCGAAATCAAAAACCTACACTATCATTAGATGAAATCATATTTGACAGTCAGCATATTTTCCCTAAAACAAAAGGTAGCTCAAAAACACAACAACGTGAATGGCATGTCATAATTCAGACCCCAACAGATGCTGAACAATTGGATTTAGAAATGTCGTGGAATGGTGGTGATTTAGAAAATTCACATCTCAGTCAACCTAATAAATTATTGCCTAACGGAAGTGTTTTTAAGGTTGTATCTAAAGGTTCTAAAACAAGCAAAACTAAATTATCAGTGCCTCTTGATGGAAAACCATTGTTTTTTACAATAGGTACAGAAAACAGAGATAAAGCTAGTGATAGATACAAACTTCACTTTTTAGTTATTGAAGAAAACCGATTTAACATAGAAGCTATTAAAAGCACATTTTTGCTAAACCCTAGAAAGAAACTTGTTAGGTTATTAACAAACGAAACTTCATTGCCAATAAACCCAAATGCTTTTTCAACACTTGAGCTAAATGAGACAAATCAAAAAATTGCCTGGAACGATGTCAAAGCAGTAGATTTTAAAGCTTTGTCTGATAGATCTAATGACGTTGAGTTTTCAATAGTAGAAGGTGATAATTCTCTTGATTTTATAATTGAGGGGGAAGTCGCTGATTCCTCATTATCACTCCCATTAATATTTGATAAAGAAAGAGTAAAGTCGATCTTAAATGATGACTATTATGGTATTTATAATAGAGATAAAGATAAGGTTATTATTGACTTTAAAGAAGTGCAGTTAGTATCTAACCGTTTAATTCTAATGCGAGCTGAAGCAAAATTCATCGATGAAATGGTGGTGTATTTTGATGAGAATGATGGGACTGCACTCTATCTCAATGAATTAAAAGCTATTGATAATAATTTACATCAGGCATATTTAGAGTTATTTGAATATTGCAAAAAGCGAAATACCCTACCTTCTTTATTATCTTGGGGGCCAGAATTTAGGACTATAGTTTCAACATTAGTTAAAAACTATATTTCACTATTAAGCAAAGCTGAAATAGATAAAGTTATACCAAATAACCTTAAAAACGTTTTAAACATTGGCCTTGTAAAACGAAAAGAAAGTGAACTTATATCACCGTTTCATCCACTTGTTTTATCTTATTATTTATCACTTACCAATCAATTTGAGTCAGATATTGCACTAGCTAAAGCAAGTGATACTGCTCCTAGTTTTAAATATTTACCAAGAGTTACGATAGAGAGATTAAACCCTCGTGGGTTAATACCTTACCTTTACAATAAAAATAACCAGTTTTCACATGTTAATGTCTGTAAAGACAATTCATTTTGGCTAGAAGCGATTCCTCATGAACAAAGTCAATATGAATTTGTAACCAAGCTTGTAAAAGAAAAAATAAACGAATTTCAAACTGCCTTTGCTGATCTTTTTGATAATCATCAGCAAAGTAAGCTTGTGATTAATTCCGTTAATCAAGGTAACTGTAATGAGTTGTTCTTGGGGGTGGTTGATTACTTTAAAGACAACTTAGAAAACGCATCTTTTGTGCATGTTAACATTTACGATAACGATCTCATGCTGAACTCTTTTGATATATTTGCTGAATCAACCAATAGTGAATCACTTAAAGAGTTTTTAGGGGTCGCAACTAAGAAATATAAAGATCTAGCTGACAGTATTATCGAACTACTCAGAACAAGGCTAACCTACAGTAAATTTAGAACTCGTGATGTTGAAGAATATGAATATGCCCACATCTCATTTTTCTATAATGATGAAAAAGTAGACTGTATTCCTGTCAATATGGATTCAAAACCAAGTGGTATTGCCGCAGATGGGCTACTAGGTGGAGAGTCATCAGAAAGCCAAGAAGGAAGCTACCATACTGCATTCGGTCTGGAAGGAATTGACTACAATGATAATCTACATTTAAAAACAGCCAAACTATTTGGGTCATTAATTAGGCCAGCTAGGGAGCCTAATACACCATACTCTGGCAAAGATGCCATAGCATTAGCGGTGAATGAAAGTTTTAAAACGTTACTAAATCAAACATGTGACTCGTCAATTTGGACCACTATAATTGATCCAAAAGTAACCTTAGACTTCTTTGAATCTCAAGATAAAGTATTGATTCACTATTCTGATCAATACACCTCATCAGCAGGGTTTGATGCCATTACAGTAAGCCGCCAAAAAGATTTATTTACTAAAGTACTTGAGTTAGGTGAAGGCACGAAAATAAGTGATTTCAATTCATTTAATGGGGATTGGTTATTGAAAATGCTGACCTCCGCTGATACAGCCAAACTAGGGATGGAAGGTGAAATTGGTGCATACAAATTTATAACAGCTCTACTTCATTCTCAAGATATTACGTGGGTACCCCTCTCTGTTGGTGAAATGGTTCGAGTATCTGGGAATATAGGCTTAAAAATATTAGACAGCGATTTGTCAGCAGCTAATGCAGGCCATGTGGGTAAAATGTCAGATGACGTTTTAATGGTTGGTATTAAAGAACAAAAAATGTTTATTTTACCAGTTGAAGTGAAAACAGGTAGCACCCCGGATTATAAGGCTGCAAAAGAACAGGTTATCAATCTTAAAAAGCACTTAGAGAGTCAACTTAAAGCAAGAACATTGAAAGGTAAGTTAAATAGAGCACTATTTTTTAGACAATTATTAGCTCAAATTGATAAATATAAGCTTTACAACGTATTCCCCAATAATTATTTCGATAAAGAACTTTCGCTAAGAAATGAGTGGCTCAGAGGCGAATACAACATAGAAGAATCAGCAGACTTACCAATTGGAATGGTTGTTAGCCATTTAAATAACGATAACTTTTTTGACCCAGATTATCGCGAACAAGATAATATTTTGCTAATTGATTTACCAATAGCTTTATTGCCATCATTAGTAAAAGGCTCATTGAAAGAATTTATGGAGGGGGCCGGACTTCCAAAAAATTTCAAAGTACCAAGCCTTAATGAATTTATTAAAAAGGGAGTTTCAGTACCAGCCAGTCCTCAATTAAACTCAGAGTTAAAAAGTACTTCTCTAGAACAAATATCACAAAGAGTCCCTGTAATGGAGATTACGTCATCTGTTGATGACGAGGTCATAATAAATGAACAACGTACTTCAACAGATTCATTAAAAGTACTTATCGGTACTAACGTACAGAATGATGACGATGTGCTTTGGGAGCCAACCAATACTGCTAAATTCATGAATACCAATTCAGGTATTATTGGCACAATGGGAACAGGTAAAACACAATGTACGAAATCTGTTATCACGCAACTTTATCGCAATCAACATAACAATGTTGATGGTAAACCTATTGGCGTACTTATATTTGATTACAAATCAGATTATGTTGATGATAAATTTACTAAAGCTACTAATGCCAAGAAGTTTAAGTTATTTAAACTGCCTTATAATCCTCTAAGTTTATTTGGCGACACGCCAATGTTGCCTATTCATACAGCGGCTGGTTTCTCAGAAACTATGGCTAAAGCTTATGGATTGGGTAAAAAACAGCAATTGAAGCTAGAGAATATTATTCTTGAAGCATATGAGCTGGCAGGCATAAAACCAGAATCACCCTCTACATGGAAGCGACCAGCCCCTACTATTGAGAACATATGGGACCTCTTTTTAGAGCAAGAAAAAGTTGAAGAAGATTCACTATACGCTGCATTATCAAAATTAGCGCGTTTCAAGATATTTGAAACGACCCCTGAAAAAATGATGAGCCTATATGAGCTTGTTGATGGCGTAACAGTAATTGAGCTTGCTGGCTATCCAACAGAAGTGCAAAACTTAATAGTAGCGTTGACATTAGATTTATTCTATTCGCAAATGCAAAAACAAGGCAAACCAGAAGTTCAAGGTGATTTCAGACAGGTATCTAAGTTAATACTAGTCGATGAAGCCGATAACTTCATGTCTCAGAATTTTTCTAGCTTAAGACGCATACTTAAAGAAGGCCGTGAATACGGTGTCGGTGTGATTCTTTCTACACAAGACATCACTCACTTTAAAACCAGCGAAAATGATTACTCGGCTTACATATTAAGCTGGATTGTTCATCGTGTATCACAGATAAAGAACCAAGATATTAAATCTATTTTCAATAAAGATGATAAAGCAGATCAAGAACAGTTGATGAAATCTATCCGTGAGCTAGATAAACATTACAGTCTTTATGTAAATGGCGATAAGAAAATAACAAAAATTAAAGACAAAGCATTTTGGGAAATAAATTAGCAGGGAAGAGTTTATGCAAGTTAAACCTGAGTACAAGTCATTCGGAGAATTATTCTCAGAGAATAATGTTTTTTTTACCCCTAAATATCAAAGAGATTATTCTTGGGAATCAGAACAAATTGAACAATTTTGTGGGGACATCAAGAATGCTCTTAACTTAGAAGCATTAGGTCAACACACTCAGCATTTTTTTGGTGGAATAGTTTGTGCCCAAGCAGAAGGGGTTGGTAATCGAAAAATTGATAATATGCTAGTTGATGGCCAGCAAAGACTTTCCACGATTGTTATGTTTTTCTCTGTCATTAATAAATTACTAACTGAATTTGAGTGCGGTATTGCAGATGAAGAGTTTTGTAATGAGCTTATTGCTGATACACAAAAATATATAGTGTTTGAAGAGAGAGTCAATCGGCAAAAAACTGTACATACAAGGATAAAGATAGGTAGTGCGGATAACGAGTTTTATCAAGCAGCTTTAAAAGATCGGAAATTGGCTGTCGAAAGAGATTCTCATCAACTAATTTGGCAGGCTAAAGTGTTTTTTGAGAACTTTATTCGAGATGCATTACTTCTAAATAAAACACTGGCTGAATCATTAGAAGTTATAGATAACTTGATTAAACTTTTTGAGGAAAGCTTCCTACTTATTCATATTATTTCTACTACTGTAGATGATGCATATAAACTGTTTATGGTATTGAATGATCGTGGTATTAATCTAACAGAAGGAGAGCTTCTCAAAGCTCACACAATTGGAAACTTTCCTGAAAATGATGCTGATGTAGTTCAAATGGCTCAAGATTGGGATTTGATTTTAGCTAATGAATCTAAAAGTGTTAGTGATTATTTGCGTTGGGTTATTACTATGCTCACTGGAGAGCATATTCCTAATACTCAAGTGTTAGACAAATACAAATCGGACTATTTAACACAAAACCTTAGTATTCAAGAAATGGCTACAAAAGTAAGATTTATTAGAGAAGCGTGCGATAAATTAAAATTAATGAGTGAAGCTGAGTGGCCTTTTGTACAATCAAATGTTACGACTAATTTTCACAAAACCAAATTAGATTGGCTGGTTAAAAAATTAAAACATACCCATTCCATGCCTTTGTTATTAGCCTCAACTTATTCGACAGAACAAGAATTTCAAAAAGTAATATCAGAAACTTGTAAGTTTTTTATCAGATACAAAGTTATTAGTAATATGCATGCTTCGGTGTTCTCTAGTCTATATCCACCATTAGCTAAAAACATTTTTGAATTAAGAGATCGATTTTCTGTTTCTCTTCTGCAAGGTAAGTATAGAGAAATCATCACGACTAAAGATGTAAACGATGATTATTTTAAATCTGGTTTGTTATCACTTTCCTATAGCAGACGCGGAGACAATAGACCTATTAAGTATTTGATGGTAACTATTCAAGAAAATTGGGATTGGTTAACCGCACCTAATGAACTGTCAATTAGAAGACGATTTAATATGGAGGATAAAACTGTCGTTTTTGATTTCAATAATACAACGATTGAGCATTTATATCCTTATAGTGCACGTGAAGGAGAAAGTTCTGATGAAATGGAAGAGTTAAAAAATAGAATTGGTAACCTAGTTATCTTAGATATTAATACTAACTCTAGCAATGCAGATCTCCCTTTTGCTGAAAAGAAAGATAATTTCATCAATTCAGGAATCGGCATACATGAAATGCTTGCAGATCCTGATACATGGGAAACTGAGCAGTATGAATTACTAAAAGAACGGTACATTGAATTATCATTAAGAGCCTTTTCCTTTTAATGCGGATGTAGTTATGGTTTTCAATAGGTCTCCATTATTTTATGAATATATTAGATGAATTAGATAACGATTTAGCATTGCTAAATAAAGAGGATAAAAGAAAGGCTTTTCTGTCTATGCATAAAAATACTTTTTTATTGTGTCCTTCGTTATTTAAGAAAAAGGAAGACTTACCTAAGTTAAATTGGATAACCTTTAAGCATGGTGAAATACCGGAAGGTATAGTACTGCCTGACAAGCAAGGTGTTTATATTTTATCTATTTCCATAATGGCGGATAATTTACCCTCAAATTCATATGTTCTCTATGTTGGTAAAGCCGGAGACATTAATAGTAATAATACAATTAAAAAACGATATAGAGATTATATAAATCCATCAGGGTATAAAAATAGAGTTAAAGTAAAGAAAATGTTGGAGCTTTGGAGCGGTCACCTGACATATAGCTTTGCTACCGTTGAAGATGGCTCATCTACAGGTGTAGTAGAAGAAACTCTAACATCTATTTTTATACCTCCATACAATCAAGCTGATTTTCATGCTGACTTAAAAAACTTACTCAAAGGTATTGATATTTTATGAGGAAAAAGTTTGTACTACCATGTCTAAGAGGTGAGTTTGGATCATGGAAAACATATACATGCACAATGCAGCTCAAGGACATAGCTGAATTGATTAATTTTGCCAACGAGTTACACAATACCAAACAGTTATCTGAAATGATTCAACGTGAGTTAAAGAAAACCAGAACAAAAGAAATAAGCGATTACTTATTAGATAATCAAGATAGGTTTTTCAATTCATTGGTTGTTGGTATTTATGGAGGAGAGCCTACTTGGCATGATATTGGTGGCCTGAAGCCTAATAAGGATGAACTAGATAAAGTAATAATGCCAGATTATGCTGCTGAGTCTATAGGTTTTTTAAGCATAACAAGAGACGAAAAAATGTTTGCTCTAGATGGACAGCATCGTTTAGCTGGAATTAAAGACGCTGTTAAAAAATCTCCTTTAATAGGTGAGGATTTATTAAGCGTAGTTATTGTTGCTCATAAAGATACTAAAGAAGGAATAATTAAATCAAGACGGTTATTTACATCATTAAATAAAGAAGCCCAACCAGTAAGCAAAGAAGCTATCATAGCGCTTGATGAGGATGATCTTAGTGCAAAAGTAACTCGTTATTTAGTTGAAGAAACAGACTTCCTAAATGGTGAGTACATCTCTTTTTCGACTGGCCCATTAAGGGATCATAAGAGTATTACGACTATAGGAAATATTTTTGATTGTGTCTCGAAATTATACTGCTACTTTGATTCAAATATTGAACATCTAGAAAAAGCTAACTTTGATGATTTCCTCTCTTTTTGTGTTGAGTTTTACAAAAATACATTTTTACAATGCAAAGAAATTGATTCATATATAAAATCTTTTAATTCAATTAGTAATAACTCTCCTGTTTATGACTTAAGAAATAAAGATACTGGAGGGCATTTGTTATTTCGCCCTATAGGCTGGGAGCTTTACGTAGATGCTTATATTCATGCATTAAACAATGGTGTGAATGGAAATGAAGCTGTAAATGTAATTATTAAAAAAGACCTCAAGTTAGAAGGTGATATTTTGAATAATGTAATATGGTCTTCTAAAAATAAGAGAATTATTAAGGCCACGTCCAAAAAATGGAAGTCAGCCATTAATAAGCTGTTAAGTTAATATATAGCAGTTCAAGCAAAATTTTACAGTTAAAGTGTTACAGGGTCAAAGTGTTATAACTCTGAAATTATATTTGCTATATATTTATGATTTCTAAGTGCTCCAATTCCATGTTCAACATGTGAAGCCCAAGCAACTTGTAGCTCTTTTCCTTCAAGTTTAGGATATTTTTTCTTAAGAAGAAGCTCAGTCACTAGCTGAGTTTTACCAAGCCAAGTGTATTTGTCCAATGTAAGGCTTCCATCGAGCTTGTAATCGATGTTTGATTGATAAGTGTAATCTGACTCTATTGAACGGAAAAAGGCGATACGAGCTGATACGTTTGGCGTAATGCCAGTGTTAGCTTTTAATTTTTTTAGATTCTCTTCAACCGTTTTATTCAACTGCATTCTATTTGGTAACACTACACTGTCTCCTTTTGACTTGATTGAGTATTAACATTCCAAAAGTAACCTTCTGACAAGGTTGAACATTTGGTCACTTCATCAAAATCTATTTCAAATGCATGTGAGACTTCATGACTCATTGCGCTAAAGAAATCTTCATCTACTTCTGTATCTGTTGATAATAAAATGACTTGCTCACCAGCTTCAGGAAAGTAATGTTGAACGAGTTTATCCCTATGCTTAGAGTCTAAACGACCTAGTGGAGTATCAACTACTACGGGAAGCACCTTGCCTGACAATTTGCCCAAAGCTTCTAAAATGGCAAAAGCAAATATTTGCTTTTCGCCTGCCGACATAGATTTTCTATTAATAATAATGTTATCGGCATCAACTAAGGCTACATCAAAAGTATTAGCATCAATTTTTGCTGACAATTTAAGGTCTTCTTTACGTGCAAGCTTTCTATAAGACTGTGAGAATAAATCTTCTAATTGTCTGACTCGAACATTAGTTAATTTATCCGTAAACTCTTCTAATATTTTACTAGTAGCGTCTACACGTTTTACCGCTTTCTCAATCGAAGCATCCGTTTTTTGGTTTGTGTATAATTTTTCTAATCTCTTAGCTACTTCTAACGCCTTAGATATGTAAGATTTAGCTTTAATCAAGTGTTGGTTGTATTGAGTTTTAAGTTGATTTTTTTCTTTGTCCAACTCACGTAATGTATCATATAAACCAATTAACTCTTCTTCGGCAGGTGCTCGCTGAATATTTATAGATGCCGACTCTAATGCTTGTTCTGTTGCACTTAACTCTTGAGTTAATTCTCCACAAAGAGTTTTCGCTATTCGCGCTTCAGAAATCTGGTTTTGTATAATGTTGAATTCGCTATTCGATATATCTAAAACTAATTCGCCTGAAGGAGCCGATATCGATGAAAAGTAGTCGCGCACAGCAATCAGAACCGAGTCAGCGTTATCTTGGAATTGGGTACTAATAATATTTTCGAGGCCGGGTAAATTTTCGTTTAGTTTATTTGTAAACCCCTGAGCTTCTTTTATCTCTTGTTCTTTTGTTAGAGACTTTATTAATTCCGACATTGCATTGGGGGCCAATGACAATGGGAAACTTCCATCTAATTCACCTAGTAGCTTCGTTTCTAAAATAGCTTTTTGTTTGATTAATTCACTAGCTTTGTTTTTTTCATCATCTTTCGTTTTAGCCCATGCTCCACCACGGTCTTCAATTTTTTGTTCCGCTTCTCTGACTTGGCTATTAATTGAGGTCAGCTTTTTATTAACATCATCACCAAGTTCTAATTCATGCTCATAACTAACAAGATTTTCTTTTTTAATGCTTTCCAATTCATCTATTTCTTTAAGTACTTTGTCATCCGCAACTTTTTTACTTATTTGTTTTATATAGATATCTAAGTCATCAGAGAGTCGATGTATTACGTCTATCCCCAGTAGCTTTTGAACTGCATCTTTTAAATATGAACCAGTGTCATCTTCAGCAAGTTCTGCAATTTTTTCACCGTCAAAAAAGAATAAATCTCCTATACCTGGCGGTACTAACTCATGAAGAAAGCTTTGAACTTGCTCCGAACTTAATGAGTTTTCATAAATGCCATTCTTAAATAATACTAACGTCTCATCTATACCTTCTGCCCAACTGCGCTCAATACGATAAATGCTATGTTGCCCCTGATGAGTATGAGTGAACTCAAGGCTAACTTTAGCGTAAGGTGATGTTTCATCCTTTACTGCTTTTCTATTGATTTGCTCTGTTAGGTATTCATTAAACTCTTTTTTCGATATTGCATTACCGATTGCTTTTCTTCCTAACAACGCTAAACGTATGGCTGTTAAAATTGATGTTTTACCTGCACCATTTAATCCACCAAAAAGGATTACTGGCTTAGCTAGCAACCCATCTCTTCTTGGCGCTAGTTCAATATTATGTTGTCCGTTAAAAACACGGAAGTTTTCTAAGGAAAGTGTTTTAAATATCATTGCAAACCTTCCTTCTCTATAAGTTTCATTAGTTGATCTAAATCTCTTGAAATAGACTCAACTTCTTTTGACTGTCGCATTTGATTTTTTCTACTTTCTAAATTCTGTTCAATTATGGTTTCTGCTGATTCCCAATCTTGTTGAACAATACGACCTATTTTATTGAATATACCTGTACGTCTAGATAATCCATTCATTGAGGTTTCAAGATCTATCAGCTTCTTCACCATTTGGGGTGCGACATCGTATTTAGGAGCTATATTATTAATCAGCTTAGCCTCTTCATTACTAAACTGATTTGTATCGTCTATAGCCCAATCTAAGTCATATCCAAAAACATCATTAAATATTTTAGGGAGAGTATCTTCCCAGTCTGGCTCATTTGGATCATTTAACCATTCATGGCGCACGGCATGTAATTCCGGCACTGTAATCAATTCAATATCTTTACTGTATTCACTAAGCTGCTTCTGAGTTTCTAAAAGTTCTTTTAAAAATTGTTGTCTAAAGCTTAATAAATATGGACCGTAGGTATAACCTTCGGTCATTTCTTTTTTGCCATCAACAGTTAATGTTTTAAATGCCATTCTACCATCACGTCTGATGTGGCTTCTGTATTTACCTTTATCTTCAATAACAGTTGTATCGGCTAATTTATTGCGCAAATCTAGTAATGGCTTCATCCACTCTTCGCCATTTTGAATCAAACTTTCCATAGCTCTGTCTTTAGTAACAACGGTACATGTCCAGCATCCAAAACGTGAGTTACCACATGAAGGTGTTGTTTCATCAATAACCATTGGACACTCACCTTGTCCGGATGAGTCTTTATATAAATTCCATAGGATTAAGTTTTTTCCGCCCCATGGATTCTCCCACTCTAGGTCGTATTTATCTGACCACTTGTTTCTTATCCCATTTGGAGTTTCTTCACTTACTAAATGACATAAACGCAAGATTTTCCATACATCGTCTACATGCCAATCATCGATAGGTGTATAAATAAATGCATTTGATAAAGTTGTATGTTTCGCTAAAACCGTACCATCGATTTTATGCTTCGCTATTACTTGAGCACGAGATGCACTTTCTTGAGAACGTGATCCTAGAACAACAATAACTTCATCATATTGACTTACTTTTTCAGTAATAAAGGTACTAACAGGATCAATTTTCATCCTTTCAGTACACCATCTGAAGCTTCTTGTAGGGGCTGGATAGCCCTTTCCTAAAAGGTTTGCCCAGAAAGTCTCATTAGTTTTTGGAACAACCTTATGCGAGGTAATTGGTAAATTATCTCTTTTGGCTCCACGTTCAATAGCCGCAAGCGAATTATTTACATGGTTCACAACTATTGGTGTTTCTACTAAAGTATCGGAAGCTACAACAAAAACAGGTTTATGACGGTCTTCTGGCTTTAAGCCTAATAACGACAAGTAAATTAATGTCATCACCGCTGAAGAATCCTTTCCTCCGCTATATCCAATGACCCATGGTCTTTTATCAGCTAAGTAGACGCGTTGGGTATCTGCAATATATTCGCTCAGGTATCTCCCTGAAAATTGTTCATGTTCGATGAAATCAAGATATTCTTCATCAAGGTCATACTTATTTAATAAATTCATGCGTTAAGTAATTCTTTTTCTTTTGTTAGATCTTCATTTGAAATAGGAAGGTCTATTTGTCGTTTAATTTCGATGGCTGTTAAGAATATATTTGAAACCGCTTTAGATAATCGTCCATGTTGCATCGCCCTATTCGACCAGTCAGAATTAGATTTAAGCCAATTAATATGCTTTAAAGCATCGAACTTTTTATCCTGGTCTGATTCGTTAAGTACGCAGAGCTCTTTGCCAACAATAGCTAATGCTTGAAGGCCAATTCCGTGTGCTGTTATGTATTCTTGTCTAAATTCTGCTGATGACAATGTTTTAGCTTGAACCTGTTGCCATTCAACCATGTGCTTATTCAGCTTATTCCAAAAAATAACAGCTTGTTTTTGCTCTTCGTCATTAAAACCATCTTTAGGACCTTTACCGAACAAAGCTCGTGTAGCTTGCTTTATACCGCTTAAAGTAAATATTTTACTGCTACGAACGGATATTGTTGAACGTTCAAATTCAGTAAAACCAACAAATGGTTTTGCATTCATTGATAAATAACGAGCAAGCTCAGATGCCTGATCCCTATGATCATAAAGAGTGCCTAATGAAGAACTAGGTCTAACCGCGTATTTATTTAAATCAGCAAACATTTGCTGACTTCGTTTAAGTCCTTCGTCAACAAAAAACAACACAGCAATATTATCTTGCCCTAACTCTGGGTTTTCTTTAATAGCTTCCTCTATCGCAGCTCGTCTATGCTGACCATCATTTATTAACATTTGCGCATCCATTGAGACTTTCAATGTTCCAAGGTTGTTTAAGCCTTCAGCCTCCAAAAATTCCACATCTGATCCTACGGAAGCCGTTAATGCTGAAAATACATAATCTTTTGGTGAATCAAGTAAGTACCTAGCCATTTCTGGTATACGGCTCTTATTTAATGTTCGCTGAGATCTTAATTCAACAGGCACTTCTTCTTCGTCATACATAAATATTTTCGGAATAATACGTAGCGGACAAGTAGCTATATAAAATGGCTTACCAGCTTGCATTGCTCGAATGGCGGGAAAAGAATAGCAGTAATTGCTGTCAAATGGTTCCATTTTTAAATCAACATTATTACGTAATGGTACGTAATAATATCACGTACAAAATAGATAAAAAATGAATTTATGTGATTAATTTAAATCGTGAACATCCGGTTTTTTTAATTTATAGGGGGAAACTTTGATAATTAAAAATAAAAATCAGTATTCTATAATACCCCCATATTGTCAGATTATGGTGGAGTTATTTTAAACATATTCTATCCCAACCTCCTACGGAGGTATTACCCCCTTATTACTCGTAAACTTATTTATTATTTACTTTTTTTATTCTTCCGTTAACTATTTGTAAAATTTATGATTATTACACAACAACAGCTTACCTGCTGATTTTATTAGATTTTTAGTATTGATAACTCTAAATTCATGTGGAAAATAGTAGTTGTGTTAAGGAAAGCACACAACAATTTAATTATTAGAATAATAGGTAAAAATATGACAAAAACTAAAGTATCTGTAGATGAAATAGTTAATGCTGGATTTGAAATTCAGCGATCAGGCTCGAATGTTACAGGATATAAACTTAAGAAAGTAATTGGTAAAGGACATCCTGAACGACTTATTGACGTTTGGGAGCGAGAAATGAATGGAAAGCCAAAACCAAGCGAAGATGATCAACTTCATGTTCTGGAACCAGAAGTAGAAGAACTATTAACTGAAATGAACGGAAAATTAGGGAAGCAGTTGCATGATATTGTGGTAACTGTAGATAAAAAACTGAGAAATATGGCAGACAAAAAAGTTAAGTTGATTCAGCAACAGTTTGAAACTGAAGGTCATAATTTTTGCGCATATATTGATGAACTCGAAGCGCTAGTCGGAAGTATTGAAATGGATAACGATAAACTCCAAATGCAAATATATGATGAGCAGAATAAATCAAATGATCAGTTTGAAAATGAGAAAACTATCTTAAAACTCCGGGATCGACTTCGTGGTAAAAGTGAACTTCTAAATGAACGTCAGTTACGTATTGACGAGTTAACAGAATTAATGCAAATGATTAAGGAGGCCAAAGCTTAACTTCAAAAAACTCTAGTACAATTTAACAGCTAAAATGGAAGCTGTTAATTTGTAATGCAGGCTTATTTATCAACTAAATCGAACAAAGTTAATTAATATATGACCATTCAATTTAATACTAATCAAATACTTCAAAGAGATTTAGAAAAATCGGCATATCATGAATCTGCCCACCTGTTACTACTAAGAAAATTTGGTGGCGATGGCATTATTAAAATAAAACCAACTCACACCGAAAATTTAAAACACGAAAAAGGGTTTCTAGGTTGTATCAAGTTGCTGAAATTACCAATCAATCTTAATGAACAAGCTATGATAGGTTGTGCGGGATTTATTGCTGAACAAATTTTGATGGGAAACTATTGTGATATAGATGCTTTTGATCTTTGGTTACAAGATTACGATTTTTTATCAATATCAGATCAGACATTAAGCAAGAACATAACAGAAGAAAGTTTCAACAAAGCATACTCCTTAATACATGAACTTTGGTCAGAGATAACAAAAGAAGCTGAAATATACATAAGGCAAAATGCTATCCATTGCTAAAAAAGTTTTAATCAATCGTCAAGCTTGTCATTAGATTTGAATTCTAACTAACTAACTAACTAACTAACTAACTAACTAACTAACTAACTAACTAACTAACTAACTAACAATAAATCCCTCTACTGCATACTATTTAAATTAATACTAATTTAATTATTTGCTTATTTAACAATGACTTAAAACCAACACTCTCATTAAAATCAACGTCCCCTTTCCTAAAAACATTTACGGAATATATATAAATTTCAAATATTGCTTAGATACTTATCAAATACTGCTTGTGTATTTATCAAATATTCCTTGGATACTTATCAAATATTGCTTGGATACTTATCAAATACTGCTTGTGTATTTATCAAATACTGCTTGTGTATTTATCAAATATTCCTTGTGTATTTATCAAATATTCCTTGTGTATTTATCAAATATTCCTTGTGTATTTATCAAATATTCCTTGTGTA
>PJEL010000123.1_pt1 | contig 87923 bp, 53 predicted proteins | sample 1853271 | NCBI WGS metagenome assembly PJEL01 (sample SAMN08108733, study PRJNA415343) | Invertebrate metagenome, whole genome shotgun sequencing project. | host: Globobulimina | place: Sweden: Gullmar Fjord | collected 2015-08
CAGCCCACGCGGCTTCCTGCGGCATGGGGAACGACTGTGCAGAGATCGACGGCATCTCCGTGGCTGTGGATCCGGTGCTGGCAGGGATGGACGTCGACGTCACCTGCGAGGCTCACGACCCCGATGGCGTCGTGGAGTGGATCACATTCACCACAGATGCAGGGGTCTTTTCGAACGGGCTGACCACCATCGACGTGCACGCCGCTCCCACCGCCTCTGCGGTTCTCTTGGTGGCGAGATGGACCGCGCCAGATGCGCCTGGGACCGTTGCGACCTTAGGGTGCGTGCCCTGGGATAATGGTGGTTTCATGGGCGGAAACACCGACGGAGATGAAGTGCAGCTCCTGGTCGACATCGCCGACGCCGTCGAGCTGCCGGTGTTGGACGCCCTCACCGCCACGCCCCAGATTGTGCTTCCCCTGCGTGACTCGACGGTCGAAGTCACCGCCCACGATCCCGCGGGCCAGACGCTGACCTATGCCTGGTCGGCCGCAGCTGGCACGATCAGTGGTGACGCCGATGCCGATCCTCACTCTGTCGTGTGGTCCGCACCGGACGCCGTCGGCTTCCACAGCGTCGCGGTCCGGGTCACCAACGAGGACGGTGGTTTCATAGATGCAAACGTCGATGTCCAGGTTGTCGGCGCGAAACCTCTGAATCCCTTCACCGAGGGGGGCATGTTCTACCCCGACCGCATCGCCACGGACTCGGCGGGGAGGATCTATGTGAGCGCGCCCCGGCGCCGGGCTGTGCTGCAGCTGACCGCCCGAGGTGACTTCCTGAGGTGGCTGGCCGTCGACGGTCGACCGGCTGGAATCGCAGTGTCCGCCGATGACACGCTCTACATCGGCGATCTCGAGCACCACCAGGTCCAGACGCTGGACGTGAGCGGGCTCGTGCGGGGGACCATCGGCGGAGGTGTGCCCTTCGCGAAACCGGTGGACCTCGCGATTCACCCCACCAGCGGTTCGATCTACGTGGCCGATGCTGGGGCCGAGCAAGTGCGGGTCTTCTTTGCCGATGGCGTCGAGACCACCGCGATCTCCCTGCCCGGCTCAACGCCAACGGGGGTGGCAGCAACCACCTTCGGGATCCATGTTACGGACGGGCGCACCGGCACTATCCAGCTCTTCAGCAGGGCCGGCTTGTCGCTGCTGGCGATGGGGGGCTTTGGTCGAGACGACGGTCAGCTGACCCGTCCCGCCGGGCTCGCGGTCGCGCAGAGCGGCATGCTGTACTCCGTCGACGCCTACCTCGGGCACCTGGCGAGCTTCGATGAGCAGGGCGTCTTCCAGGAGAACATCTCCGAGTACGGAACCGCGACTGGCGAGCTTGCCGTGCCTCTGGACGCCGTCGTCGATTCCTTCGGGCGCCTGCTGGTCACCAGCTCTCAGACCGGTCGAATCGAGGTCTTCGAACTGTCGGAGACCGTCGCCGTGGTGTGTGTCGACGACCTCGACTGCGACGGGCTCTCCGATGCCTGGGAGACGGCCAACGGCCTGGACCCGTCCGATCCGTCCGACGCCTATGCCGATCCCGATGGGGATGGACTCCACAATGCCGCCGAAGCCCACTACGGCACCGATCCGAACAATCCCGACTCCGATGGCGACGGCATAGGCGACGGGGACGAGGTCGCGAGCGGCTCGGATGGCCTGGTCTGCGACGCGCCGGAGCTTCCCTGCGACGGACTCGACAACGACTGTGATGGCGACATCGACGAGAGTCGCCAGGATTCCGATGGTGACGGCTTCGACGAGTGCTCCGACTGCAACGATCTCGACCCGCTCACCTACCCGGGCGCGGTCGAGCTGGTCTGTGACTTCATCGACCAGGACTGCGGCGGCTCCGACGCAGAGCCCTTCTACGACATCGATCTGGGGTCGATCGTGGGTGCGGTATCGGATGGAGACAGCTGCCTGGGCGGAAACGACTTCGGGACCGACATGGCCGTTGACGTGAGCTGTGCCCTTGGCCAGAACGGCGGCGATCTGGCCTTCCTGTGGACGGCTCCTGCGGACGGCGAGTGGGTCTTCGATACCGAGGGCTCGGACTACGACACTGCTCTACAAGTCCGCGAAGTGGGCTGTCCCAACGAAGAGATCGCCTGCGACGACGATGGCGGAGACGATCTGTTGTCCTCGATCCAGGTCTCGGCGGTCCAGGGCGAGCAGCTGGTGATCGTGGTCTCCGGAGCGATCGAGTGCGGCGACTACACCCTGAACATCAACGAGTTCTGCGACGATCTCGACGGCGATGGCTTTGCCGACATGAGCTGTGGTGGCGACGACTGTGACGATGCCGACGTCGACACCTACCCGGGTGCGGACGAGCTCTGTGACGGCCTCGACAACGACTGTGATCTGGTGGTTCCAGGCGACGAAGAGGACGAAGACCTCGATGACCTGCGCGGCTGCGAGGGCGACTGCAACGACCTCGATCCCACCGTGAGTGCGGGCGCCCCCGAGGTCTGTGACGCCATCGACAACGACTGTGACGGCGTGATCCCCAGCGACGAGACGGACGACGACGCGGATGGTTTCGCCGAGTGTCAGGGCGACTGCGACGACTTGAGCGCACTGACCTTCCCGGCTGCCTCCGAGCAATGCGACGGCGTGGACAACGACTGCGACGGCCTGATTCCCAGCGTGGAGGTCGACGGGGACGGCGACGGATTCTCTTCCTGCGATGGGGACTGCAACGACCTCGATGCCAACACCTATCCCGGCGCCCAGGAGCTACCCGACGGCCTCGACAACGACTGCGACGGCCTGGTGCCCCCCGGAGAAACCGACACCGCAGACACCGCGGACACCTCCACCGCGGACACCTCCACCGCGGACACCTCAAACCCCGAAACCGGCGTCGACTCGGACACGGACATCACCGACTCTGGTGACACGGGCGCCGATCCTCCGTGGGGTTGTACCACCGCCAGCCGCCCACCCATGTGGCTGGGCCTGCTGCTCGCCGGCGTTCTCCTGCTCCGGCGTCGCCGGCACGCCCCCCTGCTGATGGTCACTCTGCTCCTTCCACTGGGTGCAAGAGCAGCCGATGCCCCTCATGATTCGGTGTTGCTACCGAACGTCTGCGACGAGTGCCACCTCGGTCACACTGCACCGGGCCTCTCCCTCACTTCTCCAGCTGGAAACGCCAACTTGTGCATGTCCTGCCACGCCGTGATGGGTTCGTCCTGGCAAGGGACCGACCAGGCCCAGCCCGGCGTCAGTGGTGACTCACACCGTTGGGACGCGCCGGTCGATCAGCCTGACTATGGCGCCGCCTACCCGAGCGACGAGGAGATCCAGGATCGCCTGGACGGTGGCACCACTGTCGTCTGCTCCGCCTGCCACGACCAGCACTCCCAAGAGTTCGGACCTCCGGATCCGATGGCGCCGACCACCCCCTATGAAGCGGGGCGACACTTCCAGCGCGTCGCCAACGAGGGCGGCGAGCTCTGCCTCGACTGCCATGCCGCTCGGGACATGTCATCGGTTACCGACGGCACTTGGACCGGGTCGCCCCTCAGCCATCCAGTGCGGGCGTCGTTGCCCAGCATCGATAGCTTCCATGTGCCGCCGCTGGACGCCGACGGCTACTCCCAGATCGACATCGAGTACGGCGTGGCCACTGACGGGGGCTTCGACTACCTCACCGATAGCACCCAGACCTGGGGAGATCTCACGGGTCGGATCGTTCGTTTCACCAGCGGTCTGAATGCGGGTTCTACGGCGATCATCACGTCCATGGGGGGCTCGGATGAGATCCGCTTCGACGCCCTCTCCCAGGCCTGCGCAGCCGGCGATTCCTTCGAGATCGACCAGGACGGCAACGTCACCAATGACCTGGTCCTCGACGACTCGGGAACACCCAGCACCACCGACGGCTCGGTCCATTGTGCAACCTGCCACGGGCTCCACTACACCGATTCGGACGCGCTCACCTACGACGATGCCCCGACGGGCGCCGGCGACGGCATGCTGCTTCGACGCACGAACAGCGACGATGCCTGCACCGGGTGCCACAACGTCGTGAGCCACAACAGCTCTTCCACGTCGACCCAGTACGGAACCTGGGGCGAGGACTTCACCTGCAAGACGTGTCATGCACCACACGGAAGTCGCAATATCTACCTGGTCGATGAAGAGATCTCCACACCGAACAGCGGCGATCGAGCTGTGGACTTCCGCGACCGGATCGGCATCAGTGACTTCGGTCTCACCAGCTCCCTCACTCCCGGAGCCGGCCCATGTGAGGTGTGCCACACCCAGACCCGCAACGGCGATCCCCACACGACGGGCACGGCCGACTTCGTCGCCAGCTCGACGACCGTGGACTGCGCCGACTCCTGTGACTGGCTCGGCAATGTCAGCGCGAACTGGGAGATCCGCCGGGATGGCGATCCGGCCGACGCCTGGACCCCGGTCGACTCCGTGGCCGCCGGCCAGCTGACGCTCAGCGAAGGATATCGGGGCACATCGGGCACAGGATCCACATATACCGCCGCCAACCCACGGTTCCGCAACACTGGTTCGAGCCGCGGCGCCGCGGGCACCGAGCACTACGACGCCGACTGCACCGGCTGCCACCCCCACACCGAGGGGTTCAAGGCGGTCGTGGGAGGAGGCGCTCACCCGACCCATCTGGCCGAGGCCTGGGGTCCAAAGATGAGCTGCAGCGTAGGGAATCTGGGATGCCACGGCACCGAGAGCCCGCCGACACTCAGCGACGGACTCTCCCTGGCAACCACCGAGGTCTGCGACGCCTGTCACAGTCCAGGCGGCGACTACGACGGCGTCGACGACCCGATCTTCGGGGCGCGGGTCAACTGGTCCACCAAGATCTACACCAACGGGATCGTGCACGCGGGCAAAGAGGAGTGGTGCGTGGGCTGCCACGACAACAGTCCTTCGGAGATCTACGGCGTCGAAGCTCCGAACATCGGGGGCGACGCATCCGGCGTGACGGCCTTCGGTGTCGGCTGGGGGTACTACAAGACCGGCCACGGCCTCCTGCACGCCGAGGACTACCCCGCATCCGGCGGCACGACTCCAGGCGCTGGCATGGTCTGCGGCGACTGTCACGACCCGAAGATGAAACACATCGACGGCCTGTTCAGGACCTATGACCCGGGCGCCACCGACGGAGAAAGCAACGACTACCGCAACGGCTATCGACTGTCGTTCGTAGACTCACAGCTCCCGCTGAACATCCCGCGCGAGCCGGATCTCGTCACTGGAGACCCCGCAAACGCCGCCGATTTTGCGCTCTGTCTGAGCTGCCACGACGAGACACCCTACGTCGACTCCGGCAGCATCGCGACCAACTATCGCGACACAAATGTCAGCAACATCAACGCCCACGCCTACCACCTGAGCGCCATCGGCGGCTTCAACAACGACGTGTACGACTCCGACTGGAAAGACGGCGTCGCCTATGACAGTCGATTCTCCTGCCCGACCTGCCACAATGTGCACGGCTCGACCCAGCACGCCATGGTCCGCGACGGAACGCTCGTCGAGCGAGTGCCCGGCATCGAGCTCGCCTACTACAACGACACCGTCACCGACATGTGCGGCACCCACTCCCCCATGGACGTGAGCCTGCCCGACAGCACGGGAGGCATGTTCGACGGCCTGGGCTTCGACAACGTCTGCAGCAACTGCCACGGCGGCTGCTGGAACACCTACCTGCGCACACCGCTGAACTACGCCGCCCTCAACGATGCGGACGACGACGGGATCACGGACGGATCCGACAACTGCCCCATCGACCCCAACCCCGGCCAGGAGGACTTCGACGGAGACACCTTCGGAGACGCCTGCGATCCCTGCCCCGAGGATCCGACCAACACCAACGACATCTCGTCCGACCAGGACAGCGACGGCATCGGCGACAACTGCGATGCCTGTCCAAACGATCCCCTCAACGACACCGACGGGGACGGGCTGTGCAGCGACGTCGATACCTGCCCCTACGACTACGACAATGACATCGACGGTGATGGCGTCTGCGGCGACATCGACAACTGCCCCGACGACGCCAATGCCGATCAGCTCGACGGAGACGGAGACGGGGTCGGAGACGTGTGCGATGTGCCCACTGGCGTCTACATGATCGCCGGTGGTCGCGCCCACAGCATCGCGCTCAAGAATGACGGCACCGTGTGGACCTGGGGCGCAAACGCCAGTGGCCAGCTGGGCGACGGCACGATCGTCGAGAGTCACTCTCCGGTCCAGGTCCTCGGCGGTGCCACCGGAGAGGTCTTTTTGGAGGACGTAGTCGCCATCTCAGCCGACAACCTCGGAGATCACAACGTCGCACTCCTGGAGGACGGCACGGTCTGGACCTGGGGCAACAACCTCTATGGAGAGCTCGGGAACGGCGTCGCTGGTGGCTACGAGATGACACCGGTGCAGGTCGAGTACCTCAGCGGCTCACCGCTCACAGGCATCGTCGCGATCGCCGCCGGCAAGAACCACAGCGTCGCCCTCAAGCTCGACGAGACGGTGGTGACCTGGGGGCGTGGCATCCAAGGTGCCCTGGGCAACAACGCCGCAGCCGACCAGCTCGAGCCGGTGATGGTGAACATCCACACCTCCGCCGCCTACCTCACCGACGTGGTGAGCATCGCCTCTGGAGACGACCACAGCATCGCCGTCAAGAGCGATGGCACCGTATGGACCTGGGGTTTCAACAGCACTCTGCTCGCCGCCGATCCCGATCCCGCCCGCGGCTGGAACCAGCGCACGACCGCCTACGAGGCCGGCGACTACACCGGCTACATCTTCACCGACGTCACGGCTGCGGCCGGAGGTTGGGATCACAGCCTGATCATCAACGCAGGCGTCGTTCAGGGCTGGGGTGGCAACAGCAAGGGTCAGACAGGCCTGGCGGGACTCGGTACAGCAATCGAGATCGCCGCGGGCGAGTGGCACAGCCATGCGCTGTTCGACGATGGCAACGTCTGGAGCACCGGCTGGAACTGCAGTGGCCAGCTCGGCATCAACGTGCCGTGGGACTGCGGCGCCTTGACCAACGCCTCGCCGGTCCAGACGCTCATCAGCGACGTGGTGGCAATCGGCGCCGGCAGAACCCACGGCGTCGCGATCGTCGACGATGGCACGGCGTGGGCCTGGGGAACCAACACCAACGGACAGCTGGGCCTCGGCTATGCCGGCGCGAGCGTCATCACGCCCACCCTGGTCCCAGGGTTCTAGCTCTACAAGTTCCAGAGCAACAGACGCGCGTCGTCCCCACCGAACCCGTTGGCCTCGTCCACAGTGACGACGCGGCCCCTTGCCGTAGCGATCTCCGTGAGGGGGCCGCCGGGCCAGCGCTTCACGTCCACAACTCTTCCAGACCGACGGTGCACGCGGAAGACGCTCTGATCATCGGCCTCGCGATCGTGCGCGACCACCAGGTGAGCCGCGTCCATCCACTGGGCGAGACCCGCTTCCTCGATCCGCATGTCCCGGGTCGATTTGAACAGGGGCCTGATCTTGGGCGCGCCTTTGCGGCCGAGCTCGACGAGCATCACGCAGTCGCCGCTGATGGCAACCGCGCTTCCGTCCGGGGAGAACTCAACCGGTCCGCCCTTCATGCCCAGGGCGAGCTCCCGCTGTTTCCCGCTCCGCAGATCGAGGAGTACGAGGATCTCTCTGTCCCGGCTGGTAGCGGCCAACCACCTGCGGCTGGGGGAGAGAGAGCTGTACATGGGCTCGATCGCCTCGAACTCGTGTTTGGCCAAGACGGCGCCCCGGCGATCGATGTGCACGCAGGTCCGATGTCCCACGACCAAGAAGCCGTCTCCGACCTTGTACAGCCCCGTGCGCCTGGAGGGCAGGCCTTCGACGTCGATGCCATTTCGTTTCCCCGTCTCGAGGTTGACGAACAGCACCGCGGAACGGAAGCTCCCGATCGCCGTGTTGCCAGCGAAGAGGTACGGCGGCTCGAACTGCGGGAGAAAGTGCAGAGGCTGCCGGTTGTGCCAGATCCCAGCCCGACCGCTCCCCTGAGATCTCGGCCGATACTCGCCATCGAAGTTTCGCCACTGCCCTGTGAAGTTGTGGGCGAGGACTTCGGCGACCACCCACCGTCCGTCGTTGCTGATTCGCACGCCCCGCATGCCTGTGCCCGCGTCGCCGTGGTGGTAGTCGAGGGCCAGCGCTCCGGGCGGGATCGGCGGTGGCAGACGAGGGGCTCGCTCGGGTGGGCCGACCGGCTCCCTCCCGAGCTTGGACGATACGGGCGGTGTCCAGGTCTCTTTCTCGAGCTGGGAGAGGAGCGCGCTGAGCACGCAGATCCACTTGCCGCTGCCGACGCCGGGCTCCCTGTTGTCGTAGCGACGTACCAGCGGATCACCACTGGTCCACTCAGTGATGGCCAGAGTATAGTTTTCCCCATCCATGTGGGCGATCTCCAGGCGTCCGCTCCTGAATCCCAGGTTCTTGAACTGAACCTCCCACACCAGCTCCGCCATCTCCTCGCCCTGCCCGTGCAGCTTCCGCGGCCACTGTGCCGCCATCAACCGCTGCAGTCGAGGGTGGACTTCGCTGACGCTGTCACGGCGATATCCACCTGGTAGACGACCTCCAAGCTCGATGATTCGCCGATCGAGTTCGTCGTCGGTCATCGCCATCCCGTCCAGGTCGGGCTGCTCTGACTGTCGCTGCGCATTGAGTGCTTCCATCGATACCGCCATGCCTCGAAACACCTATCGACTCACGATCCCCAGTCCTCCACCTCTACGATGTGATCAATCAACGATCCTGTTACATTAAGGTGGGCACTGAAGGATTGGAATGCGCTGGTTGATTGTCGCGACTCTCCTGGTGGGTTGCCACGGACAGCCCTCCGACACAGATGACCTCGACCCCATAGAGGTAGAAGTGGGGAGCGGTATAGGGGAGTACCTGCCCGTAGACGACGAGTCTGTGCTCGCCCTCACCCACGGCCCACAAGGCGGCTGGCACCTCGATGTGATGGGGCTCCTCCGCAACTCACCCGAGCTCGTCGGAGTGGTGAACAGGGTGAGGACCATCGACACCGACGTCGAGCTGACCGGAGACCACAAGATCGCCTACGTCCTGCTCGCCGACTACGACAAGGCCGAAGCGTCGGGAACCATCGGGCAGCGTGTGATCTTCGGCCCGCATCCGTACCTCGACCAACACTTCATCTGCGATCTTCGTGGCGAGCGGATCGAGATCTGCACCGAGGTCAGCGATCCGGAGAGCAAGAACTCCGGAGAGGGCTGCGTCGACGTAGAGATCGAGATGGATGAGAACGATCTACGCGACCAGTGCCGCTACTTCCCCCGCTGACGGGATCACACACAGCTCGCGAGCACTGGGACGGGCGTCTCTGGGATCGGCAAGTCGACCTCCAGCGCCCGCAAGGGCACACGGAAGACAAAGGATGTACCAACACCAGGCCGTGAATGAACATCGACGGTCCCGCCGAGGTCTTCGGTAGCCGCGAGGGTCGCCGACAGACCAACTCCTCTTCCAGAGATCTCGGTGGCGACCTCCCGAGTGGACAGGCCGTCCGAGAAGAGGGCGCGCATCAGCTCCTGAGGTTTCTTGTGGGGGAGCCCCTTGGCCCACGCCTTCTTCGCAACGCGTTGCCACGCGATACCAGCGCCATCATCGTCGATGGTCAAGACGAGGTTGGCGTCGACCACTTCGGCATGGATGCACAGCCGGCCCTGCTCGGGCTTGCCGCCGTCGCGCCGGTCTCTGCTGGACTCGATACCGTGGTCCACCGCGTTGCGCAGGACGTGAATGAGGCTGTTCAGCCAGGGGCGCAGTTTGTGCTCCGGCAGTCGATGCCCGCTCGAAGTTCCGACCACCCGGGCGCTTTTCCCGAGTTGCCGCACGATTCTCTCGCTCTGGCCTACCAGGCTGGCCACGTAGGCCTGCAGCGAGGGATGGCGCCAGCTTCGGACCACGTCCACGAGCGCCCCGGAGTCGCTGTCCACCAGAGTGCGCAAGAAGGAGAGATATTCGGTCGAGGTAAGCCGGATCTGGTCGTCCTCCTCCTTGAGGAAGACCTCGACCATCACCAGAGCGTCCCGCCACTGCTGCTCCAGTAGATCGAAGTCCTGGCTGTTCAGGGCACCGCGCTCGACGAGAGCGCGCTCCTCGGCATCGTGTACAGCATGGGCAAAGCTCGAAAATCCCTTGATCGCAGTATTGCCCTTCAGGGTGTGCAGGGCTCGCATCAGGATCACGTCGTCCGTCGTCTCTCGGGCTGTGCGAAGCAGCTCCGCGGTGTCAGTGAGGAAGTGGGAGAAGCCGGATCGGTCCTTGACGAGGCTGCCCACGATGCCCGGCAGCTCTCTAAGCCGCTGCTCGGTTCGCTCGGCATCCATCCGCTCGGTCACGTCCGAGACCGTGACGAGCAGGGCGTCGAAGGTCCCGCTCGAGAAGACCTGGCGGTATCCCAAGGCGTACGCCCTGCCATCGCGTTCCAGCATGGCCGGCATCTGGTGAGAGGTGACATCGAAGGGCAAGAAGTCCTCGACAACGCACTCGAAGGCGAGCTCACAGTACTCAGCCTGCAGGTGGTTCGGGTACAGGTAGTCCCACAGCTTGATGTCCTCGCCAGGCACGCCCAGCCATTTGTCTGACGCTCGCGACCGGTGCTCCGTTATCGTGCCGTCGAGCCGACAAAGGAACAGACCGTCGCGCATGCTCTCGAGAATGAGGCGAATCGACGCCTCCCGTTGCACGGCAAGGGTCATTTCCTGGGCGACCATGTCCTCCAACGCCGCATACATCCTGGCCCCGGAGATAGAGGTCTCGACCTGCCGTACGATCGCCGATATTGCGATCTCGACGGCCGGGGCCTCTCGAAGTCCCTCCGCCCGGATGTGGAGCATCAACCCACTGCACCACTGGATGTGCTCCTCGGAGGTTGGCTTGGGGGCGTCGCCCCGAAGAGAGGCACTGACAGAAGGCGGCATCTCCGCCGCCTCGCTCCCCAGCGTCTCCCCGTCCGCCGTCCAGAACGTGGCGGCCTCGACGCCGGGCAGGTCCAGCAGCGCCGCGGTCGCGATCTCGGCGATCTCCGACTTCTCCGATGCCGCTGAGATCGTCCAGCACCGATCGAGAACCCGCTCCAGATTGATTTCACTACTCATCGGAATGCCACAATCTCGGTGTAGTTGTCGCCCATGGCCACGCTCTTGGTGAACTCGTGGCCAAAGCACTCGGAGGATTCGAAGACCCCCACGTAATAATCAAAGTCGAGAACTGGCTTTTCGTGGATGTTGCCCACGAAGATCAAGTTCATGATGCCGGCGACGCCGCCCGCCCCCAAGAAGGACTGGGGACGATCGACCTTGCCGTACATGCCGAGGTAGCCGCAGCTCTCGTAGTCGTCATAGATTCGGACCACCAGCCGGTCCTTGGAGAGTTCCTGCACCCGCCACACTCCCCATCCCAGGGAGTTGACGCAGGCCACGATGCCGTGCACCCAGTCCTCTGGAGTCTTGCACTGCGGCTTGACCACCGCGTCCCACTCCGGACTGATCATGATCCCACCGAGCGTGTGGAATGCGCATCGATAGCCGGCCTCTACCAACAACATCTCCGCAGCCTCGAGGAGTCCGGTGCCAGCCATCCGGTGCACGAACTCGAAGGAGATACGGTTGTAGAAGTTGGCGTAGTGATTGGTGAGCATCACCCCGAAGCGAGGCAGCAGCCCCTCTTCGTTCCCCGAGAAGTCGAGCCCTGCCAGCGCAGCCAGGATGCCCGCTTCGTCGACGTTGGTATTCGAGAAAGCTGGTGGAACCGCCCCCTCAAAATGCGCTCCGATCCCGGCCGACGAGTAGGTGTGTACCTCCTCTCGCGGGTGAAGACTGATTTGTCCAACTGGATCGCCCAGCGCCTGACAGGCATCGATCCGGCTCTGGAAGGTGCCCGTCGGCTCCCCGCGCAACAGCGAGGCCACCGCAGCCGAGAAACCCGCGTCGAAGAGGCTCTGTGGCGCCGCAAAGTCCGCCCCAGACGCCTGACGCGTGCACCGCCCATAGTGGGAGACCGGCACCGTGACACGAGAACCTCCAGAGACGAGATCTGAGAGGTCGATGGTGCCAAATCCGTTCTCGGCAAAATGATCCGTCGCCATCCTCGCGACGTCTTCGGGGCTCTGGAGGCCCAGTTCCTCTTTGGCGCTGCTGAGCAGGGCGTGGACCGACGACTCGGCCGCGTCCATGATGACCTGCTCCATGCCCAGCTCGGGGTCCAAGAGGATGGTCTTCTGCAGGAAGTAGTTGTAGAAGTTGCAGTGGAAGACCAAGGGCTCACCGCCCACGATGTGCTTGCCGTGGTCCGCGGCAACGAGAGCGGGCAGGATTCGACTCATTCTTAGCCTCTCTTCACTTGTTCGATGGCGATCCGGAGCTGAGCCAGCAGCTTCTCGTCGATGGGTTCATCTGGTGTCATCTTCATCAGGGCGGGCATCCGCGTCCGAATCGCGACCCGCGTCATGAGAACCCGACCCATATTGCCGGGGAACAGATCTGCGATGGTCATCAACAGCCTCCGCGATCCCGATCGGTTCAGCGCGCCATGACTTGACCCCGTTCTCCCAGACCGTCGACATTCGAGCCTTGATCCCGGCGCTTCCTGCGCGGTGGGGGTGGCCGGGATACGGTAGGTAGCAGGGGTGGGTTTGAGTTCGGTAGACGGCGCAGAACCAAGGGGGCGGTCGAGAGACGTTCCGGGCCGCATTGGTCGATACGACACCACCGACGCCTGGGCGATCGGCGGCATGGCGGAGATCTACCTCGCCACTTCCCGCGGTCCCAGCGGCTTCGAGAAGACCGTCGTCATCAAGCGACTCAAGAAAAGCATGGGTTCGGAGCAGGGTTTCGTCCGCATGTTCCTGTCCGAAGCGATGCTGGTTGCCCGACTCAGCCACCCCAACGTCGTGCAGATCCACGAGCTGGGGGAAGACGATGGACTGCCCTACATCGTCATGGAGTACGTGCCGGGCGTCGACTGCCGGGAGATCGTCAAGGTCCTGGAAGCGAAGCAGAGCGCCCTACCCCTGGAGCTCGCGCTGTACGTCACGAGCGAGGTGCTCAAAGGCCTCGGACATGCACACCGGGCCACCGGCGCCGATGGTCAGCCTCTCGGCGTGGTTCACTGCGACGTGAAGCCTTCCAATGTGCTGATCTCCACCCACGGCGAGGTCAAGGTGACGGATTTCGGCGTAGCCTTCGGCAACCACTGCCCGCAGCAGCCGGATCAGGGCCCTCTGGTGGGGACCTTCAGCTACATGTCCCCGGAGCAGATCGCTCGAGGAACCGTCGACGCAAGGTCAGACGTCTTCTGTGTCGGAGCGTTTCTGGCGGAGCTGCTCACCGGTCGACGCTTGTTCGACAGACAGAGTGTCGCCGAGACCCTGCGCAGCGTCTTCTGGGTGCGCCTCGACAATCTGCAGCGCCACGAACTCGAGCTGCCCCAAGAGGTGATGGAGATCCTGCAGAAGGCGCTTCGACAGCGGGCCGATGAGCGCTACGAAACCGCAGCTGCCTTCCGGCAAGCCATTGCCGCATACCTCGACGACTCCGGCTATCGAGTGTCGTCAGAGTCCCTGGCAGCGTACCTGTCGGAGCACGTGCAGCCACACCTTCCGCCACGCCCCCACGGCGCCCGCGGTCAAGGGCCCACCACGCCCATGCAAGATGGGCTGCTGGCGGTCAATGACGAGGTCCCCACCGCACCGGTGGATCCAGAAAAGCTCAAGATGTGCGTGGGCAAGGGTGCTCCACCAGCAGGCCTCGACGGGCCGATCAACTGCTGGCAATACCTCGGTTGTGGTCGGGAGATCGGCGGCGATGGCGAACCCTGTCCCGCGATCCTGGCGACGCACCTCGACGGGATGAACCGAGGACACGCCGGGGGCCGCATGTGCTGGTACGTGGCCGGCACACTCTGCGGCGGCGACCGCACCGGTACCTTCGCAGCCAAGCGCCTGTCTTGCCTGACCTGCGCCTTCTACGAAGCTGTCTACGCCGAAGAGGGGCCGCTCGACTTCAAGCTCATCCCCTGAAACGCTCCGATCACTGATGATCGAGCATGCCGGGTAGGTGAAAGACGTCGTACTCCTCGACCATGCGCGCCACCTCCAGGGCGCGAAGGTGCCCGACCCGATCACTGGAGAAGCCGAGGGCCGCGAAGTCGAAGGTCGCGTCCTGGTCGTGACACGCTGGGCAGGAGAGCGGTTCTTCGTTGAGGGCCTCGTGCAGCTTCTCTCGCTCTTTGGCGTTCTCCTCCTGCCCGAGCCTCGGCCGCCGACTCAGATAGGCCTGCTCCGCGTCGGCGCTGATCGGACGAACGACGCTCGAGAGGCCCATGAACCCAGAGGAGATTGGGAAGATCTTGGCGGAGTACTTCCCATGTCCTCCGTCGACGCTGTTGGTCACCTCCAGCGTCTCGTTGTTGACCCAGGCGTAGGAAACAGAGGCACCGTCCTGATCGAGGTGGCACACGGCGCAGTCCATGAAGCTCCCGTGCAGGTTGAGCAGAGCCCGGGTCATCTCGTTGTCGTAGTGTGGGTAGACCCCGTGGCAGTGGGAGCAGATAGACAGGCCCCCCTCTGGGTTGTGCACGTGCACCTCGATCTGCTCGTCGATCATGTGGAAGTGATGTGGCGCCTTGGGACTGTGCCTTCGCATCATGGGGCCAAAGAGTTCCTCCTCGTCGTCGAAGAACACGGGCTCTGGTTCTCTCGGGGTCCACACCCACGACAGGTCGAGCCCGGGGGGCGGGTAGACCACAGCGATCAACCACAGCGCGAAGATGAACCCCGAAACCGTGATCACGGCCTTCAACAGCCTGCGCAGGGTCTTCATGGGGCCCCCTCGCCGTCGGAATCCTCTTCGTCTTCGCTGGGCTCCCACACATAGATGCTCTGCAGGTCGGGGTCGGCCATGACCTTGTCATAGTGCAGTGCGAACTCCTCCTTCATCTGCTCTTCGTCGGCGGGAGGAACGCGCAGGGTCCAGGTCAGCGGGATCTCCTCGCGGCGCACGTAGACGTCCCACAAGTGTCGAACCATGAGGATCAGGCAGGCGAGCACGGCCTCCATGCTGTGCACGACCAGGGCGACATCCACGACGAACTTGTCCAGATACTGCCCAGTCCACAGGGCGACACCGGAGAGGGTCAACAGAGTAGTGCCGATCCAAAGCGCGTAATACACCGTCTTCTGGCGGAAGTTGAACCGGTCTGACGGGGGCTGTTGGCTCCTGAGACCAGCGTAGTACAACACGGTGCCAGCGAGCTCGCTCACGTCCACAAGACGCGGCAACATGTCCACAAAAAGGCGCCGCCCAGCACTCGTAGAAGCCACATAGTAGAGGTGGTTGACAGCGAGGAGGATCAGCCCGATCCCAGCCAAACGGTGCGTCCACGATCGGATGAAGAGCTGGATGTTGCGCACTGCTGCCTGCTCCGAGAGGCCGGCCGTCGCGTAGGCCATGAATCCGGTGACGGCCAGGAGCATGAACAGGAGCAAGAGCGCGATGTGCTGGCCGTTTTCTCGTGGATTCAACCGTACAAAAAGCTTGCTGCTTCCTTCACTCTTAGCCGGCCTAGCTGGGACATCCCCTTCCTTGGCTGTCTTGCGAGCCCGGTAGAGCTCCAGAGTGTTGTACAGGACCATCGTGCCCACGATCGCTCCGATGAGGAGCTTGTAGAGGTACTTGAGCATGACGATGAACCGGTAGCGCGACAGCTCGCCCTCGTCGTAGGAGCCGCGAGCGCGCTCGAGCAGGAGGGGGTCGATGTCGCCGGCATCCGCGACTCCGGCAGCGATGGCCGCCTTGTCGCCATAGGCGTGAACGCGCCCAGTGGCGAACTTCTCGCTCGCGTTTGTGTGACAGCTCTGGGCGCCGTAGGGGTTGCTGCAGGTCTCGACGCGGTTCACCTTGTTGAGCGGCGAGATCGGGTCGCCTGCGGGCCGGATCTCGTGGGCGTTGTAGCCGGTGGGCACATGGCAGCTGATGCAGTCTGGAGCGTCCTTCTCGCCCAGCTGAACGAGCTTCCAGTGGTAGGTCTCCTTGAACGTGTCGACACTCTCGACACCGTGGCGTTGCATCTTGTCGGAGTCCTCGTGACATCCGGTACACGTCCGCACCACCTCGGCGGGGTCCCGATGCCGCCTGAAACGCATAGTCATGTGCGCGTACATGCGCTCGATCCACTGGGCGTCGGTGTGGCACCCCTTGCAGCGCACCAAAGTCTCTTCCGAAAGGGCGCTATGGGTGCCCCAGAGCCCGCCAGACACTGCGAGCACCTTGTTGTCATGACAGTCGAGGCAGCGTGGCAGGTCTTCGGCGTGGGGTTTTTCCTCTCCGTTTGGCTGCAGCTTGCCGTGCACGCTCTGGCTATACTTCTCGACCATATTGCCATGAGAGAAATAATCATCCTCCGAGGGCTCTGTGATGTGACAGGTGGTCGAGCAGTCGACGGGCTCGGCGCCGGTGTGGGGGATCCGGTCGACGTCTTCGTGACAGTTGGAGCACTCGACCTCGCCGTGCACCGACTCCAGCCACATTCGGTCGTTCACGTAGTAGACACGCAAGGTGCCATCCTCCATGAACCTGCCAATGGTTGGATAGCGGTGGCAAAGCAGGCAGTTTTCGGGGTCGGACGGAAGGCTATCCTGCGCAAGAGCCGATGCTGGGACCATCGTCAGCATTGCGCACAGCAGCATCGCGACGTGGAGGAAAAGGATGGTCAGACGGCGGAAACAAGACTCCGCCAGGACCCCGTGGTCCCGCACTCCCGCCCTTGTTCGGCTCGTAGACCTCACTCCCGTTGACTATCCCGGTCGGACATGATTGTGAAGGCCTTCCAGCACCGCATTTGTTGCGAACACGGACATGCTCGTTCAGACCCCGTCTTCGAGCGCTGAGAGCCCCGTAGAGAAGGCCGGGTGGCCCTTTTGTGGGACGTGACGGCGCCCCAAGACGAGTTACGCACGCTCAACGTTCCGGGTACCGGAGATACTATGAAAGCCGACTTCTCTACGGTGCGTAGAGGTGTGCCCAACTGTGTGTTATTCTTCCTGATCATACCTTGGCTGGCGTTTGCAAAAACCGCCGCCGACCCAGAGAACTGCCTCACGTGCCACCGCTACCCTACCATGGGAATCGAAAAGGACAGTGGAGAGGTTCGACTCTACTATGTGAATCCAGAGCTCTGGGAGAACTCAGTTCACGGCAGGCTGGAGTGCAGCAACTGTCACCTGGGCGCTGACGAGATCCCGCACAACAAGATCGAGCGCGTCGACTGCTCGACCGAGTGCCACCTGATGGAGCCGTCCGAGGAGCGGGAGTTCTCCCACGCCAACATGATCGAGGGCTTCGAAGGGAGCGTGCATGGACCCAAGGCGGGCGTCGAGATGGGGAAGGCACTCGCAGACGACCTGCCCACCTGCGTCTATTGCCACGGCAACCGGGTCCTGTCACCGCCGACCGAGCTGTGGGGCAAGCCCGATGCCCTGGCCTACGAGACCCTCACACGCTGCAAGGGCTGCCACACCGAAGAGGACTGGGCCGAGCAGCAGTTCGCCCACATGACCCACCGCATGAGGCGACCGCGTCTGCAGCGAGAGGTGGTCGAGCTCTGCGCCGCCTGTCACGGCGACCGCGCCAAGATGTCGCGGCACGGACTCGAGACCGTCAACACCTTCAAGGAGACCTTCCACTGGAAACTGGTCAGATATGGCGTCTCCGACGCGCCAGACTGCCTGAGTTGCCACGTTCCAGTTGGATATTCCGCGCACACGATTCGTCCTTCCGAGGACCCGATCTCACCGCTGAACGAGAAGAACCGCGTCTCCACGTGTGCCAATCCATCGGGCGTCCAGAGCTGCCACGAGCAGGCCACGGAGGCCTTCGCCACGGGCCGGGTCCACGCCTACGGTGAAAAGGCGGTCATCGCGTCGGCGGCCGATGCAGATGACGACGACGGTGGACTGCTCTACGAGCGGGCTTCCGAGACCTACTCGCCGGAGGCCGTCTTCCAGTACAAGATCCTCGAGATCCTGCGACTCATCTACAAGCTCTTGATCGGAACCGTCATCGGCGGCATGACCATCCACCAGATGATGGACTTCTACCGAGTCAGGAAGAACCACCACTAGCTCTCGTCAACGAGGTAGCCTGTAATGGGATCCCAGAACGGCACTCCCCCAGACACAACCAAACCCCCAGCCCTTGTCGCGGCGCCGGAAGCTCTTCCAGCCCCCGCGGCATCGCCGAACGGTGAGTCCACGCAGCCCCCCAAGGAGGCAGAGCAGCCCGTCGAGCCCGCTCCGGCCCGAAAGAACGGAGAAGAGCTCTATTTCGCCCGCCTGCCCCGCTCAGAGGGGCGCCAACACCTCTGGCTCGTGGTGGGCTTCACCGTGCTCACCATCACCGGATTCATGGTCTATCTTCCCGAAGAAGCTCTGTTGTTCCTCGGCGTGGGATTCCACGGGGCTGCGACCGACCTGCGCATGCTCATTCATCGCATGGGGGCCATCGTCCTGTTCTGCGTGAGCGGCTACCACCTGTACTACATCGTGTTCACCAAGGACGGCCGGCGCTTCTTCCTGGACATGCTCCCGAGGTTAAGGGATGTCGGCGAGACCTTCGGCAACCTGTCCTACTACATAGGCCGCAGCGAGCATCCTCCGGACTTCGACCGCTTCAACTACAGGCACAAGGCTGAGTACTTCGCCTTGGTCGCAGGCAATACGCTCATGGGCATCTCCGGGCTCTTGCTCTGGACCGAGGAGTACTGGGACAAGTTCATCCTGGACATCGCGCTGATCGTACACAGCATGGAGGCCGTGCTCGCGTGCCTGGCCATCATGGTGTGGCACCTGTACGAAGTGCACTTCGGACCTCATAAATACCCCTACGACACGACCTGGCTCGATCCGCTGGTGAGCGAATCGGAGATGAAGGAGATGTTTCCCGCGCACTACCGGCGGATCATGGCCGATCCCGCGCTGATGAAGATCTACCTGCGCAAGGCCGACGGCTCGCCCGCCGACCTTCCAGAGGGGAGAGCAAAATGACCACTGCTCGCCGCGGATTCGCAATCCTGTTCAAGATCCTGTACCTCGGCCCATTCTTCCTCTTCGCCGGGTGGATGCTGGTGCATCTCTACGCGCCGAGCGGATACGCCGAGGAGATCGACGAACCCGAGGAAGACGAGGTCATCTACATCGAAGAGCTGGAGGAGCCGGAGCCGGTGCGCACCCACTTCCACATGGACGCCGACTTCGAACAGCCAGAGCCGTTTGCAAAGCAATGCCTGGAGTGTCACGGCACCTACTCTCATCAACTGGACGAGACACGAAGGGCGATGTTGAACCTGCACGGCTTCATGTCGTGTACCACCTGCCACGTTCGAGAGGTCCCCAAGGGCGAGCTCTCCCACTCCTGGGTCGACCGCGAGACCTCCGAGATCACAGGTGGGCCCACCGGCGAAATGGGCAAGTACTCGGCCAAGCTCTTCACGGTCGTCTCCATGGAAGGCGCCCCTCCGAAGGTCGTCCAGATCATCGCTCCGGACGAGGCAGAGCAGTTCCTGGAGAAGGGTGCCAAGAGCGCTCAGTACCGGCGTCAACCCATCCTCCGTCTGCACAACGGGATGGCTGAAGTGCCCGTCGACTGCGAGGACTGCCACAAGAAGGACAGCTACCTCGATCTGCCTAGCATCGGCTTCGATGAGGAACGCATCGAGGCGCTGACGACCTGCAGCTTGCCCAACAAGAGGTGCTTCACCGACTGGCCTCCAGCCAGGGATGGCGAGCCAGCCCCCACGCCCCCGGTCGTCGACGAGGAGGCCACCCCAGAGGAGCCAGAGTAGTCCACGGCTACTTCTTCTTTGGGGTCTTGACCCGCTTCGCGGTCGGCTCGATTGTGCGTGGCTCGCCGCTGGCGTGGATCACCAGCTTCGGTGGCTCGTCCTCGATGAGGTAGGCGAACTGTTCACGGAAGGCATCGAGGCCAATGCCCACCGTCGCCGCGAACTTGGCGAGCTCGTGGGCGTCCTCGAAGTCGTCTTGGCGGAGGCGGATCATGTAGCGGCGCGCGATGGCGTAGCGGGTGGACGACGTGTCGACGAGGCGGATCTTGGACTTCTTGGTGACTGGATCGAGGAGATCCTGGAAGGCGACTGCCACCAAATCACCGCCTTGGATGGTGATCATCTTCGCGTTGCCGCCCGCCAGAAGTACCCGGGCCGCGCAGTAGCCGAGATCGCGGGTGTAGGCCATGTCGAAGGGAATCGGGTCGGCGCAGCGCAGCTCATAGCCGATGTTCTTGGACACCAGTGTGGTCTTGAGGTCGAACTCCTTCAGGCGGGCGAGGACCGCGCGCTTGAGGATGTCACCGATGCTGACCTCGGAGATGCGGAGGTTGCCATGGTCGTCGCGCTCGGCAGTGTGTAGCTCCACGAGATCGGCCGGATCGATGGACTCCACCACTCCTTCGGCGATGACTGCAACGCCGTCACGACGACCATAGGACCGACGCTTGATGATGGCCCCGGCCAGAGTGTCGACGATGGCCCGAAGCGGGATGGGCTTTTGCGGAAACTCCTCGGGGATCAGGGTCAACGTAGCGCCGGCTGCCTTGCCGATGCCCAGGGCGAGGTGGCCTGCTTTGCGGCCCATGGCGATGATCAAATACCAGCGCGAGGTCGTGCGCGCGTCGACCATGATGTTCTTGACGATCTCGGCGCCAACGTGGCGGGCGGTCTGGAAACCGAAGGTGTCGATGTGTGGGGGCAACGGCAGGTCGTTGTCGATGGTCTTCGGCACGTGAACGACCCGGATGCGACCCGCCGACTTCTCCTCGAGCTTCATCGCCGTGTAGGCCGTGTCGTCGCCGCCGATGGTGATCAGCATGGAGACGTTGAGCCGCAGCAACGACGTGACCGTGTTCTCCAGGAGCTGCGGATCTATCGTGGGGTTAGCGCGGGAGATCCCCAGATAGGATCCGCCTCGGAAGTGGATTCGCGAGACGTCTTTGATGTCGAGGTCCACCACGTGGCGGATGTCGCCGTGTTGGATTTGCTCGAACCCATCGCGGATGCCGATCACGTCCACGCCTTCGAGGGCGGACTGGATGGTGGCGGCGCCGATGACGCTGTTGATGCCCGGAGCGGGACCTCCGCCGACGACGATTGCGAGCTTCTTGCGATGCATGGATTGGACTCCAGGGACTGGCCGCCAAAGATAGCAAAAAGCGCGGTTTGGATCCGAGCGGCGGACTTGCTGGTCGTGGAGCGGGCGGGCGCGCCCCGGGCGGTCCAGTGGGTGCGCCCATAGCCCCAAGATCGATGTCCGCGATGGAAACCCGCCACCAAGGCCGATAACCAGAGCCCCATGGCGCACCGCCCAGTCAACGGGAACCTGGCACAGCCCTTGCGAAGGAGCGACGTGCCAAGGAGGCCCAATGTCCGTGTTGCTGTTTTGTCTGTCTGCTCTCGCCGCCGCTCCAAGCTCGCTCGATATCGCAACGATCGCTCTGATCGGCCAGGGCACCATCCCCGCCGACGCCCGGCCCGACGATATCCGCGACGCCCTCGAAGAGGCCCTCGCCAACGACATCGTGCTGCCCATAGAAGAGTTCGACGCCTACAACCCTTGGCCCGGTCCGGACCCCGAGTGGCCCGACGCCACTGGCTGGTATCCCGGCAACGAGAAGTCCTGGCCCGACCCCAGTGAGTGGTGGGTGGATCCCAACAATGCCTGGCCTGATCCCTCGGAGTGGTGGCCCGACGCCAATGAGTGGCAACCCTACCGCGAGGCGGTCGAGCGCGCCCTGATCGAGCATGGGGCCGTAGTGGCTTTCGCCGGTGGTCGAGGCCTGACGATCGACGGCTACGGAACCCTGGCCACCACCGAGCGGTGGATCGCCGCCCACGAAAACGAAGGACCGGTGATATCTCTGGAGCTGCACGACTCGCCGAGGGGGTTTGTCGACCCGCTCATTGCGCTGGACCTGCCCGAGGGGTTTGTGGACCCGTTGATCGCCGTCACCGCCCCAGGCGGCATGAACGCGTTCGGTCCCGCCCTGTTCGACATGACGGCCTTTGTGGACCCGCTGATCGCGATCACCGGTCCAGAAGGCGTCGAGCTAGCGGCGTCCGGAACCTCGAGCGCACCGGCGATCTCGGTGGATGCCAGCCGCCTGGAGCTCGCCGCTCCTGTCCTGTCCATCCTGCTAATCGAGGGCTTCAGGGGGACGGCTCCCGCCGCGTGCATCAACGGCGAGGTGTGGAGTGTAGACATGCTTCTCGAGGACGAGTCCGGCTTGGTCAGGGTGTACGAGTAGCCAGCGCCAGAGCGCGAGCGGCCACCTCTGGATGGTCGAGGAGATCCGACGCCCCGTCGCGCAAGAGCCGATCCAGATCGGGCTGGTGCACCGGAGTGTCCGCCAGGATCGTCTCGAGACGCGTCAGACACCGAGTGGCCGCCGCAATCTCACCCAGTCGGGCCTCGGCGGCGAACTGCACCGCCAAGCAGGCAGCTACTAGAGGTGGGCGACGCTGCCTTTCGGCCACGGCGACGAGAGAGGTTGCTGCCTCGAGGGCCTGCTGCGCTCGCCCGCGCATCAGCTCCACCACGGCCAAGTTCAGCTCCGTGTACTGGCTGCCCACCCGCTGACCCACCGCGGCAAAACCGTCCCTCGCTCTAGCAAAACAGGCGACGGAATGGTCCAGATCCCCCTGGGCGCGCGCGCCGACCCCGAGCTCGTTCCAGACAATGGGCAGCATGCCGGGGGCGCTGTCGGCCAGCTCGACTTCGGTGGTCGTCCAGCGGGCCATCGCCAGGTCTACGTCGCCTCGACGCCAAGCGAGCTGTCCGAGGCTGTGGCGGCAGAGAGCGACGGAACGGCCATCCCCGAGGGCCTCATAGCCAGCGATGGCGGCGAGCAGATGGGGTTCGGCCTCATCGAGTCGCGCTACCTTCTGCAAGATAGCGCCAAGATCGAGGTGGCAGCAGGCGATCTGGCTAGCACTGCCCGCCGCCTCGGCCGCCGCCATAGCCTCACTCATCGCTCCCAGTGCATCGTCCACCTCACCTCGACGGGAGGCCACAGTCGCCAGGATCCGGTATGCGCGGGCCTTGGCGACCCCCTCGCACGCTGGATGAGCCACGGCTTGCCGAGCCAGCTCCCGGGCGCGGTCTAGATCGGTGCCGTTGTGAGCGTGCAGCGCTCTGAGCGACAACAGCTCCGCCCAGCCAGCGGTCTGCTGCCGTGGATCAAACTGCGCGAGAGCGTGGCCGGCCTCGGTGCACAGCAAATCTCCATAGCGCAGGGCATCAGCGCTCAATGCGTCCGCTGCATCAAAGAGCAGGGCCTCGGCCGCGGGCTCCCAGCGGCCGGCCTTCAGGAAGTGGTGGCCTATTCGACGACGGTGGGGAACATCGCGAGCTGCCAGCATCTCGGCACACGCCAGGTGTCGCCTCTTCCAGCGGGGGCCACACCGCGCCCGCACTCCCTCCAACAGCATGCCGTGAACAAACGTCCACCCATCGGCCTCGGGGCGCGCCAGACCCTCGTCGAGCAGCACTACCCTCGCGGCTCTGATAGCGTCGAACTCCAGCCCCAACGCCAGCAGTTCGGAGTGCGCCACCCAGATCCCCAGGGCCGCTGCAAGCTCCAGCACCTCGGCGAAGTCGGAGCCAGATCGCTCACAGAGAGCCTCAACGCGCTGCGTCCACGCGGCCCACAGATCCCCCGGCAGATCCGGGCTCGCAGCGGTGAGCCTCAGGCCCGTCGGGGTGGGCTCGAGCACGCCGTCGCGGTGCCAGGCCGCAATCAGGGCCACGGCAAACATGGGGTTTCCAGCAGTGTGCCGCTCGAGGCTAGTGAGCGCCTCCGCGTCCAGATCCACCAGCTCCTTGAGCAGACTCTGGGTAGCGGCGGCCGCGAGCGGACCGATGCACAGCGACGGCGCCGCCAGCGCCTCGGCCACCTCCTCGGATCCGGGAAGATCGTCGCGGAGCGTGCACACAGTGAGCAGGCCCGGATGCACCGAGATCCCGGCGAGCGTGTCGAGGTCGCGCCCCGCATGCTGGACATCGTCCACGATGAGAAGGGTCGGCCGTGAGTCGAGCTGCAGCAGCGCGCCAAACCCGCCGACTGCATCTCGAGTGACCAGGGCACCACAGGGGCGGATCAGCTCCGTGAGCAGCCCGTCGAGGGGGGCGGGCAGCTCACTTCGTCGCGCCACTGCGCGGACCCGCCGGTACATCTCCGGCCAAGGGAGATCGTCACAGCGCAGCGCTCGGCGTGCGGCCCTACGCAAGGGCTCGTCGTGCCCCATCCCGTAGCGAACCCGCATGACCTGCGCACATCCCAGCTCGGAGGCTTTCTCTCCGAGCCAGTTCGCGAGGCAGGTCTTTCCAACGCCTGCGGGGCCGCGGAGCAAGAGCACCCCGGGCGCGCCCGTCGTCGCTACCGCCACCAATGTCTCCCACAACACCCGCTGCTCCGTGGCTCGACCGACGATGTGGGGACGGCGCAGCCCGAGAAGGCCGATGCCCGCTTCGACACGGGGACCCGTTCGCGGCGAAGGGAGATCGACGGAAACGGGCACCGAAGGATCGATGCGGGCCGCTGGCTCGGCGCAGAGTTCGGTCGGCGAAGTGGACTCGATCTCCAGCTCGGTGACCGTGCTGTCGTCAGTCGCAGCTCGACTCGAAGCGACCGAAGCGACCGGAACGCTTGGACCGAGAGTGGAGAGCGCCAGGCGTGCCGATGCCGCCGTCCGAAAGCGCTCCTCCGGGGTCCTTCTCAGCAGCCGCGCCACCCAGGCCAGCAGTCCACCTGGCACGTCGAAAGTGGGCTCCCATCGCGGGGCCTCATGGTCGGGGTTGCATCCAGAGACCAGGGCGAGCACGGTGCGACCGAGGGCGTAGAGATCGGTGCGAGGTCCAATGTCGGCGTGACGCCCACCGACCTGCTCTGGGGCGCGAAAGGCTCGGGATCCGCCCACCACCCGCCCGGCGTTCTCCCAGATCGCAGCGATGCCGAAGTCGGAGAGCAGGGTGCGCCCCTCGGCGATCAGCAAGTTGGACGGCTTGATATCGAGGTGTGCGACCCCTCGCCCGTGAGCGTGGGCGAGGCCGGAAAGGGTCTCGAAGAGCAGCCGCCGCAGCGTGGCCCAGTCGAGGATTGGCCGTGTACGCCAGCAGTCGTCCGCGAGACTCATCGCCAAGAAGGTGCTTCCGACAGGCAGATCCTTGGAATCCGCCGGCACGACACCGTGGTGAAACAGTCGCACCACGTTGGGGTGATCGAGGCGTCCAACCGCCTGGACCTCATTGCGCAGCGCCTGCCAAGTGACGTGACTGTGCTGCTCTGGACGCAGGACCTTGAGGGCGACGGGCAGGCCGGTTGGCTCGTGCAGTGCTCGATACACCTGCGCCATTCCGCCGCTCCCCAGCAGACCTTCCACCTTGAAGGCGCCGATCTTCAATCTGTAAGACCGAACTTCGTCAGGAGCCGTCGCAGCTGGTAGCGGTTGCGCAGGCCGAGCTCCCGCCACACTTTCTCGCGCACACCGCCGTGACGGTCCATCGCTGTCCGGACCGCCTGTTCGGTGATTGCTCCTGGATCGGTGGTGCCATCTTCGTGGGCCTGGGCGGAGACCAGGTTGGGTAGCCCCGCGTAGGGGGCGAGCACACCTGAGGGACAGGCCGCCATCGCGTCCCAGAGCAGCGCTTCCAGCCCTCGGACGTTCGTCAGATATTCTTGGGAGACCAACGCGGAGACAAAACCGGCGGTCCACCGCGGCCGGCCGTCGTCGTCCAGGAAACGGGACACGACGGGATCACCTTGGGCGAGGGTCGCCAGCCGATGTTGCGCTAGAAAGGGTATGTCAGCGCGGCGCTCGCACAGTCCCGGCAAGGCGATGGAAGCGCGCAAGCGAGCGCGTAGATCAGCCCGGAGCTCGTTCGGACTGCGGTTGGTGGCGGCGATCAAGCGAATGTCGGCCCGAAGAGTGCGCGCGTCGCCGAGCTGCTGGTATTCGCCGTCGTCGAGGAGGCGCAGCAGATGCGTCTGCAGTCCATGGGAGATCTCGCCGATCTCGTCGAGGAACAAGGTGCCCCCCTCGGCCTCACCGACGATCCCGGGGCGGCCCGGCATGCCGGCGTTCGGGTAGTCGGCGACGTTGCCGAACAACTCGGCGTCGATGAGGGTCTCCGGCAGCGTTGCGGCGTTTCGCGCGACCAAACGATGGCGCCCACGAGGCGACAGGAGGTGCAACGCGCGCGCGACCAGCTCTTTCCCAGATCCGCTCGGCCCGTGGACCAGAACCGGCACCGGGCGAGGGGCGAGGAAATCCACCCGATCGCGCATCTGCCACATCTGGGGGGTCTCGCCGACCATGCCAAACGCATCCGCTTCACCAAAGGGGTGGTGCGCGCGGCTGGACGACAGCGGCGCCTCCAGGCGGCTGGGACGGCGGTCGACCAAGAGTAGAAGTCGGTCTTCCACCTCGAGGACTGTGCCGACCGAAGCCTCGAGCCCGGTCGCGAGGAAACCGTCTCCTCGGAGCGGTGCGCGGCCAATGTTTCGCACCAGCAAGCTGTCGTCGTCCGCCTCGAAGGCGAGCTGGGTTCTGGAGAGGGCCTTGCCACGCAGCGGTCCGGTGCTGCGGTTCCGACCGGGTCGTTGCTGCATCCACGTGCAGCGATAGGGCTCTCCGTCCCTGGCAGATCCCCGTCCGAGCACCGACGAACCCTCGGGAATGCTTGACCACTCTCCGATGCGCGCCGGCTCATTCCGACTCCAGAGCACAACCACACCCCAGGTCTCTGCAATGACCGGAGCGTCGTGGCTCTCGGTCTTGGTCAGACTGGAAGTGGTGCTGGTCTCCATCCGGTGAGGGTAGCGCAAAAGGCCTCCGCGCCGGCCTCAAGAAAATATCTCTTGCATATCTACCGATCGGTCGGTAGATATGTGGCGACGGACAACTGCTCCGTCCCGGGAGATAGACATGAAGCTGCTCAGCGCATTCCTCCTCGCCATGGCCGTCGGCTGCGCCGACACCAGCAAATACGGCGACCTGACCTCGGACAGCGACACACCGTTCGATCCGGCCGCGGATGCGGATACCGACACCGATGCCGACTCCGATGCCGACAGCGATGCCGACTCTGACACCGACGTGCAATGGACCAGCGACACCGGAAATCCCATTACGACCGGGGGCGGCTCTGGAGGCGGCGGAACGTCCCCAGGCGGCGGTGGCTCTGGCGCTGGCGGGGGCTCGGGTACGCCCGGCGGGGGCGGTAGCGGCGCCGGAGGCTCGGGCAGCATGCCGGGCGGGTCCGGAGGCGGATCCGGGACCTAGCCACGCAGGGACTAGATCTTCGAACTGCGCTCGAGCAGGCGCTGTCGATCGGTCTCACGTCCCAGCGTCTCTAGCTGGTCGATGCACACCGCCCAGAGGAGGCGGGCACGATCTGGATGACCGGTGTCGATGGCCGCTTGCCCAGCTTGCTCGAGGGCGACGGCCAAACGCAGATCCGCGGCGCCGGTGTGGCGAAGCAGGGGGCGGACTCGGGGGCTGATGCTGTCGAATTGTTCCCAATCGGACACGGAAACACAGGTGCACAGCAGCATCGCCCACGCGACGCCCTGCACGAACAGAGAGGCTCTCTGCGCCGCCTCCTCGGCTGTCTTGGTTGCCATGGCGTGGGTCGCGCTCACCTCCCCTCGGCGGAACTGGCAGAACGCTACATTGATACGGGCCACGGAAGCATCTCGATAGCCACCGTCCTCGGCTATCGCCAATCCCGCCCGGAACAGGGACTCGGCCTTCGCATAGTCTTCGCTCCGCACCGCGATGTTGCCGCGATCGTTGTACGAGCTCGCCAGCATCAAGGCATCGCCGTGTTCCTCGGCGACCGCGCCATAGGCCTCGTAGTATCGCTGACTATCCTCGAGGCGGCCCTCGAGCTGGGCCACCTGTCCGAGTCCACGGAGGATCTGGCGGTGGGCGCGTGCTTCTGGTCCCTGATCGAGGGCATTCTCGAAGTAGCGCCGGCTGTCCGCGAGACGCTTCAGCCGAAACGCGCACTGCCCCATCACTCCGAGCACCTCTGCGAGCCGCTGGGTCCAGCCATTCGCCCTGCATCGGGCCGAGACGAGCTCTCCCTCGACGAGTGCCCTCTCCATTTCCCACAGGTTGTAGCGACACTTCAGCCGTAGCGCGCCGACCTCCGCCCAGCGCGGATCATCAGGCAGGGCGTCCGACCTCTCCAAGCAGCTGGCGACCTCGCTCAGGAGCCAGATAGCTCGCCCATATTCGTTGATTGCGCTCCGGTCGGCAGCCGCATCCAGCAAGGGCGCGATGGCATCGGCGAATCCGCCGGCGGCAACGAGATGCAGTCCCATTCGCTCGCGATGTCGAGGGCCGGCGGCGGCGGCCAGAGCACGGGCACAAGCGTGATTGAGCCACGCGTATTCACCCTCCGAGCGGGCGCGATGCAGCAGGGCCTCACGCATCAGACCCTGGCGCCACACGTGAGAGTCCCCATCGGGATCCGGGACCAGAAAACCACCACGGCTGAACTCGGAGAGCAGATCCACGGCCACCGGGAGTGACGCTTCCTCGCAGCAAACACGCCATTCCTCTGCGTCGACATGGACGCCGAGAAGCGCTGCCAGCATCAGAGAATGCCGACCCGCAGGCGACCATGGATCGAGGAGCCGGTCGAGACGCTGCGACCAGACCAGGCCGAGGTCCGCCGGAAGCTCGGCCTCGGCACCTGCCCGAAGGGTGAACCCAGTCGTCCGGCGCTCCAGCAGCTCCCTCTGGCCCCAGTCGGCGATGAGCTGGGTGGCGTACAGCGGGCTCCCAGCGCTGCGATCGACGACACGCGCGGCGAGGGCGCGGTCGAGGCCGAGCAGCTGATCCACCAGCTCGGCGATGTCGCTGTCTGGGAGTGGATCCAGATCGAAGCGGCACACACCGTCCACCTCAAAGAGCACTTCCAAGCCCTGTTTTACGGTACCATCAGCGTCGGGTTCGGCAGTGAACACAACGAGGAGGGGGGCCTCGGTCAGCGCGGCGTCACGGGCCAGGGCGCTCGCGAGCTTCAGGGAGGTCTCGCTCCAGTGAATGTCGTCGAGAAGCAACACGAGCGGTCCCTCGCGGCTGGCTTCGAGGAGGGCCTGGCGCAGGTCTGCAACGGTGCCATCACCTGGAGTGGGGCGATGGATTCGAGCAAACAGCCCGTCGAGGCCGTGGCCGGGTCCGCCCTCGAAGGCGTGGGTCGCAACCCAGCCGCCAGCAATGCCTACCTCGGCTGCGCGCCGACAGAGCCATTGACCCAGCCTGGTCTTGCCGACTCCGTGGGGGCCGCTGATGGCTGCAACCGCTACCCGTCTCTGACGGATCACCTGGCACAGGAGCTTCCAGAGTGCATCGCGCTCCGAGTGACGGCCTACAAAGGGCACGGTTCGCAGACCGAGCAGACCAAGACCCGCTCCCGCGACGCCCCCCGGTGGACGGACGGGCTCTGGCACTCTCCAGTCACTCGGCGAGGGCAGCTGCACCGCACTGCGCGCCGGCACTCCAGTTGCGATGGTGTCGGAGGGCGCCTCTTCGTCTTCTTCCCAAGGCACGAGAGTGAAGAGGGTGAGGTGCTCGACGGATGTCGGTTGCGGCGTCTTGCCCGCCGGCACTTGCACCTCGCCGAGACCCAGGAGGAGGTGGGCAGCGTGGGCGGCGTTCCGTGGGCGATCACACGGGTCCTTCTCGAGGAGCTTGCGAAGCCACTGCTCCAGACCCGAGGGGACCGCGAAACGAGGCTTCAACGGCGGAGGATCGTCCTGCAGATGCATGCGCCGCACATCCTGGAACCAACCGCGGAAGGGGGGGCGTCCAGTGACCCAGAGCCAGGTCGTGATCCCAAGGGCGTACAGGTCAGTCCAAGGTCCGAAGTCCCGCCAGCGGGCGTGCACCTGCTCTGGCGCCATGAACCTCGGGGTGCCAGCCTTGGCAGCGATGACGGGCGAACCGCCGAGGGTATGGGCGATGCCAAAGTCAGCGAGCTTCAGGCCCGGCCGCAGGTCTTTTTCGCCGCAGCGGAGCACATTGGCTGGTTTGAGGTCCCGGTGGATGACGCCCCGAGCGTGGGCATGGGCGAGGGCATCGAGCATGACCAGCAGTGTCTGTCGGACCTCTGCCCAGCTACCTGGGAGCGGGTGTGTGTCGAGGCCACCATCGCTTGCAAACTCGAGGATCAGCCAGGGAGTACCCTCACTTACGCTACCGTTTGCACTGCGTTCCAGGGCGGAGTCGGCGATACCGTAGTCGTGCACGGTGAGGATGGCCGGGTGATCCAACGCGGCCATCGCTTCGACCTCGCGCCGAAAGATCGCTTGATACTTGTGCTCTTTGGCCATCGCCCCGTCGAGGAACTTCACGGCCACCGGCAGGCCCGTCGGCTCGTGTCTGCCAGCCCACACGTCGCCCATCCCGCCCTGACCGATGGGGTGGCTGACCGTGAAGAGTCCCAGTTCGAACACAACGCCTCCTCAGGGTACATAGCCCTGCGGCCTACCCGCGTGAACTCCAGGAAGGTGAATGCGCATCCTGTGCGGAATCTCAGCGTTGCTCGTCGCGCCCTCGGCACTTGGTCAGGTCGAGGGATACCCCTTGATCGACAACGAGTCCATCGGCCTGGTGCGGGCACTGGGGCAGGCGGTCGAGGGTCCGCCCGAGGTCTATGACGAGGCTCAGTGGTCCCGCGCACTCATCGAGCAGATGGACGCCGCTGGGGCCATGTCGCCGTTCCGCTACCTGATCGCGTTCTCGGCCTATGCAGTCGCCCACGCGTCGCTGCATACCCCGGCATACCGCGAGCCCTATGGCGAGATCTACAGGGGATACCTGCAGAAAATGGAGCAGCCCGAGGCCTGGGAGGACTACGTCACCGTGTGGGGAGGCGAGTCTCCGCTGCACGAGAACATCATGTACACCGGGCACCTCGCCTACATGATGACCGTCGACCAGCAGCTGTTCGGGGTCGACCCCGCCGAGTTCGTGCTCACCGCCAGCGATGGCAGGCAGTGGACCGGCGACTACCACAGCCTCATGGCCTCCCTCGCGGATCAGGCTGCCAACGGTGTCGATGCCGATGGGGAGCCCACCTGGGGCATCGCCTGCGAGCCCGGCCAGGTGTTCGTGCCCTGCAACACGCCCCATCGGGTGGCCGAGCTGCTGTTCGATGAGCTGCACGGGACCGAGCGAGACGACACCCTGCCCCAGTGGCTCGACTGGGTCCAGACCGAGATGCTCGACGAGGAGCACCAGGTCCTGCACGATCTCTACCTGCCCTTTGGCGATGCAAACGACGATACCGCGCGGCGTACCGGCCGTCTCAGTGGCGCATACAACGGCTGGACGCTGTGGTTCCTGCTCGCCCTCGATCCGGACGAAGCCCGCCAGCTGTACGCCAACTACGTGGACTACTTCGTGCTCCGCGGGCCCGAGTCCACCTATGGTGACGGCCGCACCGTCGTCATCGATCAGCGGGGCGGCGACGATCTGTTCGCCTGGGTGATGGACCTGATCTCCACCGGCTTCGGCATGGCGGCTGCCCAGGCTTTTGGGGACGAGGCGCTGGTCGCCGAGCTGCAAGAGAGCTGGGACCTGTCGATGGGGCCGGCGGAGTGGCAAGAGGAGCACACCGTGTGGACCCACACCGCGGTCATGCTCCCGCGGGTGTTCCAGAACAGCTTCCACCTCCTCTCCCGCACCATCGATCCCGCCGATCCGATGGGCCTGGCCAGCGCACCGTGGGACGGGCTCTCCCCTCACCTCTCAGCGGTCTCCAACGACGCAGTGTTTGTGAATCAGGCCGCCTACGACGCCGAACAGGACTGGCTGATCCTCACCGTGAACGGGGGAAAGGCCGTCTCCCAGCCCGTCGTGCTGTCGGTGGCCCAGCTCGATCCCCGCGTGGACTGGCAGGTCCTGCGAAACGGCACCCCGCACTCCAACTGGGGCTTCGACGGCCAGTTGCTCGAGATCACGACGCCATCTCTCTCCCCGGAGATGGAGTCCTATGTGGTGCTGCGCGCCTCGCCTCGGGCCGGAGCCACCTCGGGATGCGGCTGCACAGGCGCCCCGAGCTCGGCGGGTTGGCTGGCGTTGTTGGCACTCCTGGTGGTTCGGCGGCGCGTCAGGTCGAGATAACTCGGCCGGAGACGCCGGTTTTGTTCGCAAGCCGGTGCCGCTGCTGCCTTGATACACCCTGATACACCCGCCCGCCCGCCGCACGCGTAGGCTCAACAAACGGAGCGCCTCACTCCTGGAGCACACATGGGCCAGTCTCGAACGCCGCGGATCACTCCCCAGCAGGTCATCAAAGAGGCTCCCATCCAGGCCCAGTCGTCGGGGCCCGTCGATCTCACCGATCAGGCGACCTCGTTGCTCGAAACAGAGATCCAGACGGCGATGGGCAACTCCGTGGCCCAGGATCTTCTCAAGGATGCCGCGCAGGAAGAGCCGGAAGACGCCGCACTACTCGATCTTGTCGGCGAGGTGGGCGACGGCGGGTTTGCGTCAGCTGAACCTCCCCCTCCCGGAGATGGCAGCCCCCCCGATCCAAACGAAGCGACCGGTACTCAGACAGAGGGCGCGCAGACCCTCGCCAAGGCCTCCGGAGGCACCACCCTGGCCGAGCCGGTAGTCGACAAACTCGCACCCGTCTTTGGGCCAAAGATCACGGACATAAAGGTCCACACCGAGCAACCAGCCGTTGAGCAGATCGACGCGGGCGCCGCGGCACTGGGCACCGACGTGTTCTTCGCACCGGGACAATTCAACCCGAGCACCCCAGAAGGCCTCGGCCTCATCGCCCACGAGCTCACCCACGCAATCGCTCCCGGTGCAAGCGCGGGCGGCGGCGTCACGCTCGGAGCCACCGACACCAGCGCCGAAGGAGAAGCCGAGCGAGTCCAGGACGCGGTGCAACAGTCCGAGGCCACCGGCGGTCCCATCGAAGCTCCGCAGATCACAAGCGGCGGCGGCGACCCCACGACGATCCAGCGTGGCGGCGCGTCCGTGCACTTCAAGAAGATCACCTTCCCGGCACTGGGTCTGAACAGCCCAAACCTGACCAGCCTCAACAACCCCAACACCAAGCACAACGACTCCAAGAAGCTCGGCGGCCTCCGGAATCGCGACTCCAAGAACCTCTCCCCCGGTCAGCGCAAGGGCCTGCAGATCTACGCGGGCAACTTCATGAGCGACTTCTCCCAGGCGAACGTGCCCAAGGTCATCGACATCCTCGGAAAGCTGCCGACCGTCGACCCCAGCGGCCACGTCTCCACCATCGGCGCCCCCGGTGCCGGCATCGCCATCCAGACCGTGCTACACGCCATCGCCATCCTCGAGCTCGGGACCGAAGCAGCCGCCCTCCTCAAGGCTTCGAACGCCAAGAATACCGAGATGTACGAGGTCGAACGCCACCTCGACAACCCCATGGGCGCCAGCGGCAAGACCGACTTCGTGGTCGCCAACAAGAAGGGTTTTGCCGAGAAGCAGACCCGCGGCGGCGACGGCGACGCCCTGAACACGACCTGCACCGCCACCTCGGGCCTCGACCCGAAGCAGCAGAAGAGCATCAACAGCACCGCCAACGCCGTCTCCGTCATCTCCAAGTCCGCCGGCAAGAGCATCAAGCCACTGAAGACCCAGGCGACATTGACCGCCAACAAGAGCACCGCCAAGCTGGAGAACAAGCAGCACGGCGGCTCGGCCACTCCCGGGCAGCTGCAATACGAGAACCCGAACCTGTACAAGGTCTCGCCGGCCGGCCTCCAGAACCACCTCTACAACAGCGTCGAGGCCTCCAAGAACTCCTACACCCGCGCCTCGGAGCTCGGACCGACACCCCAGGGGCGCATGCACGTCGGTGCGGGCGACCACATCGTGCAGGACTACTACTCCCACACCAACTTCATCGAGGTTGCCCTCAACAAATACGTGCAGAGCGCGATCGCAAACGGCGCCAACACCAACGCCGACCTGTCGTCGACCGTCGAGCCCCACGGCGATCACACCGACGCACACGACATCGGAAGCGGCCACGCCTCCAACCACAAGCACAAGCACAAGGACCCGCTCAAGAACACGCTGAGCAAGGATGCCCGTGACGCCGCCCGCAACCGCTTCGTGACCCGGCTCGCCGGCCAGCAGGAGCACAAGGGCAAAGACAAGGACCAACTGGTCAACGCCCAGTTCGTATCCCCCGTGTACAAAGCCGTTTCGGTGGACGAGAGCGGCAACCAGCGCGCCGCGATCACCTCGGGCACCTTCGGAAGTACCGACACCCTGATCAGCCTCGCCCACATGCTGGTTCCGGTGATGCCCAAGCTGCACGCCTCCCTCAAGAAGTCCGTGGACATGCTGCTCGGCCTGGTCTTCAAGCCGAAGCCCGACGCCAGCTGGACGAGCATTGCCGAAACCCTGGCCAGCTCGGGTCGCGACGGGGCGGCGCTCAGGGTCCTCATCGAGGGTCTGGGAGACGCTGGCCTCCGCATCCCGGTTCCCACCGGCGTCGGATTCGAAATCGGCTCCATGCCCATCAAGATCATGGGCGTCATCCCAACCGGGATGTCAGTGCCAGTACCTACCGGCCTCGATCTCACCTATTCCGGTGTCGCCCTCGCCCCGGCCCTCGATACCTTTGTCGGTGCCTACAACAAGGTGCAGACGCTGAAACGGGGGCTCGCCAAGGTCGCCGGCTTCATCGGTGCCGCCGCCATCGCCAAGGCCATCGATTCTTCTTGGAACGCCGCCACCGCGAAGTTCCACAAAGAGGTGCAGATGGCGATGTCCCGCTGGCTGGTGGAGCTCGTCGTCCGGATCCAGTCGGAGATCACCAAGACGCCGAAGCTCACTCCGGAGCAGCTAGGCAACATCGCTGATGGCAACATGGCCGAGGCCTGCAACGGCCTGTCGCTGGCCATCCATCACGCGAGTGAGTCCACCTCCATGAGCTCTCGCCTCAATGAGGGCGGGGATATGCACGATCTGACGGTTGCCAAGGACCGAACTGGCGACGCCACCGACACCAACGCCGACGGCTCCGTCAGTCAGGAAGAGAAGGACGCCTTCATCGAGCGGCAGCGCCAGGAGCTCGAGCGTCGCGTGGGTCCCTGCAAGGGATCCGGCACCGAGCAGGACCCATGGAAGCCCATCACGCCGTTGCCGCCGTCCCATAGCGAGATCAGCAAGGACCACCCGCACCACGACCCGGGGAACCACGTCAAGCACCAGCAGCCGCCGGACCACAACCGCACGATCTTCAACCAAGGCTCGACCAACGGCACCATCTTCGGCGTCGACAAGCAGCGGGGAGAGCAGTACGACAAGCAGCAGAAACAGCTCAAGAAGAGCGGTGAAGGCCCAAGGCAGGGCGATTTCCACTACCCGAGCCCCATCGACCACATCGACAAGGCAAAGAACCTGAACACCGGGTCGGCCACCCTCAACAAGCTGGCCAAGGGCGGGTCCGAGTTCCTGCAACCCGCGAAGGGTCTGAGGCGCAAAGACACAAATGGGGACGGCCATGCCGACAACTCCAGCTCGACCTTCTACAGCCTCGGGGTCGCGCTGGCCCAGGAGGCCCAGCGGCACCTCTACAAGCAGATGGAGGCCGTCTGGGCCGAGACCACCAAGAACCCGAACTTCCGCCTCACCGGCGAGGAGTCGGCCAACCATCGCGACCGGGGCATGAAGGTCGGCCACGACGAGATCCAGAAGCAGGCGGCGCAGCACCAGCGGATCGAGCGCGCCCGGGCCAAGGGCAAGACTGCGATCGAGATCCCCCCGAACGGAGACCTCACCCTCGCCCAAATCACCAAGGCCCATGCTCCGGCCCTGATCGACACCCACGGCGGCAAACGCTACGACAACACCGACAGCCGCTGGACCGAGCTCAAGGGCGCCAACGCCAACATCCCGGAGAACGTGAAGGCCGACACCAACCTCACCTTGGTGATCCCCAACCACACGATCAAGTTCCCCCCAGGCTGGCTGGTACGGTCGAATATGCGTCACGCCCAGACCGCCGCCGACGCCGGCAAGCGAGGGCCGGCACTCACGAAAATGCACGATCTGGTCGACCTGTTCGTCAGCCACCCCGACGACAGCACCTGGTGGCAGACTGTGGTGGATAACTACGTGACCGCCAACGAGGAGGAGGTCTTCGGCCATATCAAGGCGCGAAACAAGACTCTGGCCAACCGCCGCTGATGTCGCCGCAGGGCAGAAACATCCGGTAACACACCGTCGCAGAGTGGCTGGATACACGAACCTGTGAGCTTGAGAGAGCGAGATGCAGGTTCTCACGAACCAACCGATTTCCGCCGAGCTGCAGCCGTGGCTCGACGCCCTCTGCACCCAGCTAGCTGTTGTGAAGCGGTATGAAGAGCTCGAAGCCGTTCGAGTCGTCGAGCCCTGGCTGGGGCTGGAGTGCGCCCGACGCCTGAGACTCGATCCGCGACCAGACGCCATTCAAGAGGTGCTGGCCCTGCGCGCGCAGGTGGACCGAATGCAGAACCTGCGGGGCCACCGAAAGCGATCCAAGACGTACTCGTGGGCCCGCTCTGCCGCCCAGACCCTCGATGCCCTCCTGCGGGACAGGGGCGCGGTCTATCTGTCGCCGAAGCAGTCGAAATTCCCGTTCGACGCCGCACATGCGGGTCAGCTCCTGCTGCATGGGCACACGAGCGCGGTGGCGGACTGGGCGAACGCCTCTCTGCTACGGGCGGAAAAGAGGGCGCACAAGGCCAAAAAATGGAGGAAGTCGCATCTGACGGAGGCGGCTCGGAGGCGACAGCAGAGGCGGTCGCCGAGTCCTCCTGCCCTGCTCATCCGCGCGTGCATCGATCTGCTTCGCGATGACCCGACCGCGGCTCTTCGACGCCTTCGCGAAGACTGTATATGCGCCAGAAAGCACCGTAATCCCCGGGAGAGCCTCGTGCTGACTGCCATCGCCCACGCCCTGCTCGGGCAAGCCGACAGCGCCGTCGAGGGACAGCGCGAGATCGAAGCGTTCTCGGCCGAGATGCGAGGGAGCCGTGTCATCGAACACACGGCGATCGGCCCGATCCTGGAGGCCCACGTTCGAAAGAGGTTCGAGGAGGCCGGCAAAGCTGAGCTCGCCGACCTCCTCTTCTCTGCAACTGAACATCAACGGATCGTCAGGGCTTAGGCAGCGCCGAGGCGTGGGTCTCGCCGCTCCCGCCGCGGCGCAGCTCTGCCACCAGAGTGCGGAGCTTGGCGTTCCTGGCCCGCAGATCCGCTAGGGAAGCTTGCAGTTCGCCGTTCCTCGCCAACAGGTTGGCCTTGTCGGTCTCGAGGCCGGCGAGCTTGCCACTCAGCCCCTTTGCCTCCTGAGCCTTCTGCCCCAGTCGCTGTTCTAGCAGGGCCACTTTCGATGTCAGAGGTTTCACTTTCGCAATCGCCTCATCCCGCTGCTGGCGGAGCTGAGTGACCAATGCCCGCTGATCTCCACCAGCCTGCAGGCGGCGCTCGAGATTCGCGACCTCGGTACGCAGGGTGCCGATCTGGGTCCTGAACGTTCCATTCTGCGTGGTAAGACGCTCATTTTCAGCCCGCTTCGTGCCCAGCTGTTGGCGGATCTGCTCGCGCTGCTGCTCGAGGCTGAGGACCGCCTGGCGGAGGCGAGCGAGCTCGTTGCGACTGTCACTCGTGTTGGCTAGCGCCGCCCGCGCTTCCGCGAGATCCGACCTGAGCTCCTCACTCTGTCGACGTTCCGCTCCCAGGCGGGTGCGGCTGTTGGCGAGCTTCTGCTGGCTTTCTTGGAGCGACTGTCGCGACGCAGCGAGCTCCTCCTGGAGGCGAGTGCGCTCGGCCTGGCCGTTGCTCGAGCGGCCAAGCGCCTGCTGCGCCCTCTCCAATTCCTCGCTGAGAACCTCATTCTTTCTGCGCTCCGTCCCCAGGCGGGTGCGAACGGTCGCCAGCTGTTGGCCGCTCTCGTGCCGGAGCGCAGCGAGCTCCTCCTGGAGGCGAATGCGCTCGGCCTCGCCGTTGCTCGAGCTGTTGGCCGTTTGCCGCGCCCTCTCCAGTTCCTCACGAAGAACCTCATTCTTCCTGCGCTCTGCCCCCAGGCGGGTGCGAACGGTCGCCAGCTGTTGGCCGCTCTCGTGCGCCGACTGCTCGGCCGCGCTGAGCTGCTCCCGGAGCTGGTTGTTGTCGCCGCTGTGCAGGCGAGCCTCGGCCAGCTGGCCGCGCAGAGCCTCGATTCGCCCCTCGAGGAGGCTGATCTTCTGCCCACGGGCGTCCGTTGTGGCGTGCATCGTCCGCAAGGTCTGCCGCAGATCGCGGTTCTCGGCGAGAGCACGCGCCAGCTCTTCGCGACCTCCCCTCGCCTCGAGCTCGGCCTTCAGGTCCGAGATGCGGGTGCCCTTCTCCATGATCCGCCGCCGCAGCTCGGCGACCAGATCCGCCTGCTCACGGGTGGCCGCGCCAAGCTCGTCGCGCTCGGTCCGGGCCTGGGCGAGGGCGGAACGCAGGCGTCGGGTCTCGGCCCGAAGCTCGCTCATGGCCGCCCGCATCTCCTCGGTGTCTGGCCGCGATCCCTGCAACTCGGCCTCGAGCGCTTCACGGTCGAGTTCGGCCTGTTGGAGTCGGTCCTCCAGCCGCTGTTCTCGACGGCGGAGCCTGTCCAGCTCGTCGAGGGCCTGGTTGAGCTCGGTCTCCAGCTGCCCGGCGTGGGAGGAGACCTGGACCCCGGTCGTGTCCTGCCAGCTCTCGGGCGGTTGGCTCGCGAGGACGCGATTGCATCCGTTCAGGGCAAAGAGGGTAGCGATGATCGGCAGGATGCTGCGCATGGTTCTTCTCCAGTCTCGCAAGCACCGACGACCGAGTTCGCGGCGCATTCTGGAGGAGGACACACGCTGACAACTTCCGACGCCCTACCTCCGGCGGCGAGCGAAGAGAAGCGGAAGCAGAAGCCAAGGTGCTCCCGACGGCCCCCCCTGCTGACAGGAACAAGCACCCGGAATGAGGGCCTCTTCGCAGTCGGGGTCGTTGGGCGGATCGCCGTCGCAGTTCTTGTCCTCGACGCCGCAGAACTCGGGCGCGTCCGGATAGACCGAGTCGTCTTCGTCGTCGCAGTCATCGCACGCCGCTACCCCATCTCCATCTCCGTCACGCTCGTCGTCGGAGACCACGCCGTCGCAGTCGCTGTCGACGCCGTCACAGATCTCGGGCGCCCCCGGATACACATCGGGTAGCCCGTCGTCGCAGTCGCCACCGACATCGGCAAAGCCGTCCTCGGTCGGCTCGCACGTCTGCTCCACACTCTCGTCGACCCCGAACCCATCGCCATCGTCGTCGACGTACACATCCCGAAACACCACATCCTCGTCGATGTCGCCGTCACAGTCGTTGTCGATCTCGTCGCAGGCTTCCTCGGCCCCCGGATGAATCGCCGGGTCACCGTCGTCGCAGTCGTCGAGCTCGTTGTAGCCGTCACCGTCGTTGTCGTCGGGCAAGATCACGGTGATCTGCATACTGTAGGGGCTGTTGCTTCGAGCACCATCGTTGTTGTAGAGCGGGTCTGGCAACCCCCCGGGCCAGTTGCCGTTGGACGTGTAGTAGGCACCGTCGGCCACGCCCCAGCCGATGTCCTGGTCGTTATTGCCGTATCCGCCGTTCAGCCACCAGTAGCGATGCTCGTCCACCAGGTACACACCGACGGCGTACTGCTTGCCGGACTCGAGGGTGAGGTTGATCGGGCCCGACGACTTGAAACCTTCACCGGCCCCAGTGACCACGCTGCCAGAGTCCCAGAGCAAGCTCCACTCTACTCCGCCGCCAGTCCCCTCTTCATAGAGTGCAAAGATGACCTCGGCGTTGGGAACCTCCGGATCGAGGTAGACCTCGAAGTAGTCGAGCTCGACCGCACTCCCTACAGTGATTGTGTCGAGCTTGAACGCCTCATTACCCGCGTTGTCACTGTCGCGACTGCCGATTTCATCTGTCTGCGATACCCCGAAAGCCAACGTCGGGAGAAGAACTAGCAACAAACCCATCAACCACCCCAAATATCACTGCCCATTGTAGAGCAAGCCCATGGACAGAGAAGGGATCACACAGTCTCTTTGCGGTCCTCTGAGATCTGGCACGACATCTGCGCCGCGATTCAGGGCGTGCGGATCTGGATCTGCGGGATCGATCCAGGTCGATCGCTGCCGAATTCCGAGCATGGTATCTCCAGAAATGGGAAGATCGCAGTGGCGGGCAAGCACTGGCGCGCCGATTGCAACTGGCCGGAATGGAGGTGACCGTGAGTAGGCTAATCGTGTTTGCGCTGACCCTGAGCGCCTGCGGAACGACCGAGACGTACAACATCGCAGCCCACAAGGCGCCGTGCGTAGGCGTAGGCCTGTTTCTCTGCTCGATCGTCGACTCGGGAGAGGGTGACGAGTACTTCTACGATGGGATCGATGGCTTCGAATTCGCTTGGGGAACCGAGGTGACCGCGGAAGTCCGAAAGACCAAGGTCGTCAATCCCCCAGCCGATGGCTCGTCGAGCCGCTACACACTGGTCGAGATCCTCGACGATGAACCCGTGGCGACCGGGACCGAGTTTTCGTGGGATCTGCAGGGCGGTCTGAACAACATGACTGACACTCCTCCGATCGACCCGACCACGATGACTCTGCTCGACGGCACGGCCTTCGCCTGTCCGGACGCCACCCTCTGCGACGCTGTTGACCAGGCCAATGAAGACGGTGCCGACCTAGTCGTGACGTTCGCGTTCGCCGCGGATGCACTGGAGCTGGTCGCCGTGGAGTGAGGCTCCGTCCTACCAGAGGATGACGATCGAGGCGCTAGCACCCGCCAAACCGGCGCCCATAGCCACCGCGTACGGTTCGCGCCCGGGCTCGGAAAACGCCCATCCCAACGAGCTCAGAGAGGTGTAGGCCAGCGACCCGAGAGCGACGAGTGAGGCCGTGCGACCCCAAGGCAGTCCTCTCGCTTGCCCATAGCCGCCGGCGAGAAGTCCCACCGCAGTCGCTCCCTCCGCCAACAGATGCGGCCACATCAGCTCACCCCTTTCGCGGAGCGTGAACGGGTTGCCGCGCAGGTCGGGGCGGGTCGCGAAATCGACGGTCCACACGACGAGGATCGCGGTGCCCATCGTCAACTCGAAGCCAGGCACCACACCACGCTCCATCACGGCCGGGAGACCGGGTTCGTCAGGATCCGCCGCTGTTGCAGGAAGGACTGTGAGGATCGCGAGCAGAACGCAAGTATGCATGAGGACCTCCTGGTATGATCGCTATTAGTACGATTCGTACTAATGGGAGTATAACCATGCCCGAGAGCACCCGCGACCTGTTCATTCTCGGAACGCTCTCCCGTGGAGCCGCCCATGGGCACCAGATCGTCGGCGTGGTGCGTCTCTCCAACGCCAGCGCCTGGATCGATCTGAGCGAAAAACACGTGTACTACGTGCTGCGAAAGCTCGAAAAGCGAGGATTGGTGACCACGCGGGAAGAGCGCGTTGGCCGCCGTCCACCCCGCCGCGTACACGAGCTGACCGAGGCTGGACGGGCCGAGCTCCGCAGGCTCCTCGCCCACACCGAGTTCCGAGAGGCCATACCGACCTCGCCCTTCGACACCGTGCTTGCCATCCTCGCGTTCACACCGGAGCTGAGCGACGCCGAGGCCACCGAGGTCGTCCGGGGCCGGCGAGACGCATTGGCGGCGGAGATCGATTCCTTCCCCGAAGATGAGGGCGTGAACATCGAAGCGATCCACGGGGCCATGGCGCGTGCGATGTACGACCGCAAGCGCGCCGTGGTGCGAGCGGAGCTGGAGTGGGTCGAGGCCCTGCTGAAGGAGCTGGACGACCGTGGCTGGCAGCCCTTCCGAGTGCGGCAGGACGTGATGGAGCTCTCCTGAGCGGTCCCGTTCATGGATCCCAGACCACCAAGCACTTCTTGCTCTGCCAGAACTTCTCCAGCGTCAACCTGGGGTTTCCATGGGCGCCGATCTGCAGTGGACTCAGCCGAATGCTGAGGGCATGGGAGGCCTGGTTCTTCCAGCTGCCGATGTCGACCACCTCGGCACCTTCCAGAGAACAACCAATCATGCTTAGAACCCGAAGAACGGCCGGGACCTGCAGGTCCACTCCGGTGGTGGCGAGTGCGTGAGGATTCCGCAGCACCTTGGCCGTCCTCACCAGCTCCTCGAGATCGGCCGGATGCCGCTCGAAGTGGTCTGCGTAAGAACGCACGTAGACCCTTTCGAATGCGTCGAGCTGCGACACGAACTCACCCTCGATGACGTAGCCGATGTCCCAGTTTCCATCTCCGTATTTCTTGTCCCAGTGAGCCTGACGCACCCGCCGCTGTCCCACGCCGCCGGCACGTCCAAGCCTGCGCTTCACGACCCTCCAAGACATGGTTCCTCCCTCAGCTCGAGGAAGCGATAGTCCGGGGTCACCATCTTGTTCCAAGGGTAGTCATCCCCCCAGGTGAAGTGGACCTGGTCCCCGATATCGAGGATCCCCCAAGAACCGGTCTGCAGCTGACCTCGGCGGAACTCGAGGTGGTCCAGTCCGATGAGCACACAGCCCGCGGGACCGGTGACTGGACCCAGCTGGACGTGGTGGTGTCCAAAGAGAAACAAGCGCGGCCGAGTGCGCGCGGCCAAGCGTAGGAGATCCCGAGAACCCCACGGCGTATCTGCGGTCTCCGGAGCGGCGTGGGTGAGGAGGATGTCGAGTCCCTCTCCAGCAAATGCACTCTCGACCTGTCGGCTGGTGAAGGCCCTCGGGTCGACGAGATGCCGTCTAGAGCGATGTTTCTTCCTTGCCTTCTTACCCCTTCCTCTAGGAGGCTTCTCTCTCGGAGCCATTCCTCCGAGCCCACCGATGCGGAGCCCGGCGACCTCGGTCGAGGTCCCGTCGGGAATGAAGTGCAGGCGGCCCCAGGGATCGACGGGGCTCGGCACCCGGAAGTGCTCCAGATACTCAAAGTCCTCGTGATTCCCACGGATCCAGTGAACCGGCCACCGTGAGAGCCCCAGGAGCCGAGCCCCCTCGGCAGACCCCTGCATGTACTCGGAATAACCGAGCTCATCGGGGTCATCCCTTGCAAATCGAGCTGTGGAGTCGTCGAGGCGACGGATGTCTGGGAAGGCGCCGAAGTCTCCGACCTGGAGCACGCCATCGAGGACGCGTCCTGTCTGACGCTCCCAGAGGTGGCAGAGGGTCAGCATCAGGCTGATGCGACCGTGAATGTCACCGAACACAGCGAAGGTCCGCGTCTCGGTGTTGACGTTGGTGATCATGGTTCAATCTTGATTTTTTTTCAGGTGTGAACGAACTTACGCCCTACCCCGATGGGCGGACGGAATGGTGTCTTTCACTCACGGCGAGCGGCCCTCGTGGGCGAACTCAGAGGTGCCGCACTCCGCGAGGCGATGAGTCGATGAGCGCTGTCATTGCTGCCTCCAGCTGAGTGGTTCACAGTTTGGGTAACGCAGACCGTAGTGGGCGTCGAACGCAGGCTCCGGTTGTGCCATGAAACTCCGCAGAACCGTTCGGGATCTCACTGCCAGCAGTAGTTGACGCCGGCCGTGCAGTTGTCGGTGACGTAGGCGGAGGTCGAGCAGCCGACGGCACCGCAGTTGTAGGAAACCCCGAGCTTGTAGTTCTCGTTGTTGGTCCCACACCCGCCCACACCCCAGGTCGAGGTGTAGGCCTGGTTGTTCACCAATCCGGGGTTGGTGCTGCAGCTGTAGTCGGCCGCCACACCTCCATAGATCAGCGCGCACGCCTCCTTACAGGAGTATGTAGGCGGGTTGTTGCCCCAGGCTGGCCCGTCGTTCACCATGAACTGGCCAATGTTGACCTGACCACAGTTCAGGTCCGCCCCCGAGCAATCCTGGTCGATTCCGTCTCCACAGATCTCCACCCCTGCCGGGTTGATGGCGGCGTTGCTGTCGTCGCAGTCGTTGTAGCCGTAGTCCTGGCGGTAGTAGCCATCTCCATCGGCATCGCACTCTGCGAGGCAGTCCGGATCGTTGCAGTCCGTCGGCCCGTCTCCGTCGTTGTCGAGGCCGTCGTTGCAGACCTCAACGCAGGCCGGTCCAAAACAGTTGGAGTCGGCGCAGTCCACCAGGCCATCACCGTCGTTGTCCCAGCCATCCGAGCAGTACAGGCCCTCGGGACACTGCCCGATACAGTCGAAATCGAGGCAGTCCACGGCGACATCGGCGTCGTTGTCCCGCCCGTCGTTGCAGACCTCGACACAGATGGGGTCGTTGCAGCCGGTGTCGTCGCAGTCGATCAGGCCGTCGCCATCGTTGTCGTAGCCGTCGTCGCAGATCTCGAGGCAGGACGGCCCCGTGCAGTCCGGATCCGCGCAGTCCACCAGGCCATCGCCGTCGTTGTCGAGGCCATCCTCACAGGCCTGGTCCTCGGGGCACTGACCCAGGCAGTCGGAGTCCAAGCAGTCCACAAAAGTGTCGGCGTCGTTGTCCCAGCCGTCGTCGCACACTTCGGCGCAGGCGGGATCACTGCAGTCGCTATCCGCGCAGTCGATAAGGCCGTCGGCGTCGTTGTCCATCGAATCGTTGCACACCTCGGTACAGGTCGGCCCGAAGCAGTCGGCGTCGGCGCAGTCGATGAAGCCATCCCCGTCGTTGTCGCGCGTATCCCCGCACTGTTCGGCGCACTGGCCGTCACAGTCGCTGTCCTGGCAGTCGATGGCCCAGTCACCGTCATTGTCGACCCCGTCCGTGCAGATCTCGGGACCGGTGAGCGTAGGTGCGGTGGTGCCGCAGTCCGTGCCCTCGCAGATGACGGCATCCGTCAGGGGCGCCAGACCGCCGCCACAACCCATCAAGATCAGTAGAAGGACTCTCATCGCACCGAGTGTACCTGGCATCGGACGGGACTGTGCATCGGATCCTCCCGAGGAGGCAGAACATGCTGTGACACCGCCAGGGATGCGGATCCGCACCATTTCGGATAGGAGGGCGCATGTTCAAGTGGCTCACGAATCTGCTCCGGACAGCTCCCAAGAACCAAGAGCGCTACCAGCCTCGATACATCGGCGACGAGGTCGCCTACGAGGAGCCGGGCGAGGAGATCACCGTCGACGCCATGTTGGCGGTCCGCGCCGCAATCGCGCGACTCGATGCCGACGGTGAGCGAAGCATCGCCTGAGCAAGAAGCGCCCCAAGAGCCCTGTCATGGTGCGACAGGGCGTTGGAGCGCGAGAAGCTCTGGGAGGCGAGAAAGTCTAGCCTAGAGACCGGGAATCTTCGGCTTGCCGCCGCCGCCGCCCTTGCCTTTGCCGCCCTTGCCACCGCCGCCACCAGTGAGGCCGTTGATGGCACCGCCAGCGTCCTTGAGCTTGCCCAGCTCCTTGGTGACCTTGTCGAACTTCTTCTGGATCGAGGCGAGCTTGGCCTTGGTGGCTTCGAGCTCGGCGGTCACCTTCGCAGCTGCGGCCTCGGCCTCGGCCTTGGCGGCGTTGGCGGCTTCCTGGGCCTTCGCGGCTTGAGCCTGCGCAGCGGCGACGGCCGCGGCTGCGTCTTCGCCACCGGGAACCCCGGCGGGGATGGGGACGGGGATGTCGGCGACAGGTGCAGCGGCAGCGGCAGCCTTGTCGGCCTTGCCCTGCTTCCCGGGCTTGCCACCGCCCTTGCCCTTGCCCTTCTTGCCGGAAGCACCTGGCTTTTTGCCCTTCTTCGCCAGGCCTGCCGCGGCCCGACGACCCTCGGCAGCCTTGGCCATCACTGACTTCGGATCGCCACCCTTGGCTTTAACGTCGGCCTCGATGCGGCTGACGACACCCGGGTTTGTGCGAGCCTGAGTGGCGATCTCGGCGGCCACGAACTGGCTCAACGCGGGGTTGTTCTCAGACAGATCGCTCAGGCGGACGAGCAAGGTTGCCATCTTGGCGTCGGTTCTCGCAGACGCGAAGGACTGGAAGACCGTCTGACCCAGCTCGATGGTGCTGGCGAACAGGATGAGTGCAGAAAAGAGACCGGCCAAGATGAGGGATGCCTTGGCATCGCGTTCCATCCAGACGCCGAGGATGCCGGCGAGACCGGCCACGAGAACGCCGGCGAGGCCGACTATGAGTCCGATGTTCATGATCATCCCTCCTGCGGCGCGTCGGCGCCGTCTTCAGTGGTTGCCGCATCTTCGGCCGCCTCTTCGTTTTCAGCCGCTTCTTCGGCTTCTTCTTCGACTTCCTCTTCAGCCACGACGGGTGGTGGCATCTCCAGCGTCTCACCGCTCTCGGCCTCGATGAGGGCCGCAAGCTCCATATCGCCGGAAGCGATTGCGATTTCCTTGACCATTCCCATCATCCGAGACAGGTCGGCGCGCTTCTGGATCGAGTCGACCGAGTCGAGGTAGCTCTGGAACATGCCCACCCCGATGGCGGCGCCGATCAGACCGGTCATCGCCAAGGCGAGAGTGACTGGGCGCGCCGTGTCGCGACCAACCCACATGCCCACGATGGCGGAGAAGCCACCCAAGCCAAGGGCAAAGATCGAGATCAAGAGCCCCCATGACCACGGCGATTCCGCGCCGTCTTGGGCGAGAGCTACCGAAAACTCCCCGGAAAAGAGGAACAAGAACAGGACCAGAAGACCCCACTTACCGACACTGCAAACAGACATGTTCAGCTCCATGAGTTGATGACAGCGCTTGTAACGGGGGCCTCGGTTGCTGTGTGTGTCGGGAAGTTACACGTTGTGCCAGATCGGAAGATAATCGTATTTGTCCCGCGCATAAGCTCGAGTGACGAACCTCGAGAGATCGCACTTGTGACACGCAATCTCCGCGATCTTCGTCCCAAGGCATAGACGGCCAATCGTGGGCAAAGACATACTCTGCAGATGGCCAAACACCAACGCTCGATACTCGAGGTTGTCAGGCCAGGTCTCGTCGCGGGGTTCCTGGTCCTTGCACTCACCTATTGTGGAGGCGACCGCCCGCCGATCTCAGGGACCGCCGCGTGCTTCGAGCGGGGGTGGAATGCACCGAAGTGGGGCGCCGAGGTTGCTGGGTTGCAGCTGGAGTGGGTGAACGACCGTTACCTCTTGGAGCTGAACGCCGGCACCCTGGAGCTCAACGACACACAGGCCAGTCCCAATGGGGCGGTTGACTCCTGGCGTTTCACAAGTGCGGGTGCCGTCGCGGTGGTGCAGCGCCACAACATGGCGAAGGGCACGCCGATCTGGATGGTTGGGCGAGATGGCTATATCGAAGCCAGCTTCGACTTCGGGTACTCGATCTCCGAGCCCCAGGTGATCGATCTCGGCATCACCACACACCTCACCGACATCGACATGGTGGACGGGCTCGGGGTCGCAGTCGGCCACAGCAGTACGATCCTTCACGGCAACCCAGCAAAGACGAACTGGTCCGTCCAGACCCTGGAAGACGACCGCCGACTGAACGCCGTCGCGGTGTCGAGCACAGCCTCTGCCGTCGCGGTCGGGGACGGTGGATTGGTGGCCGAGCTCTCAGGAGGGTGGTCCATCATCGACGTTCCCACCACAGCAGACCTGCGCGCGGTGGATCTGCATGGCGGGCGCGGTGTCATCGTTGGTGACCACGTCGTTCTGTGGTTGGAAGGCGACGAATGGGTGCTCGCCAATGAGTTGATGGACTTCGTCTCGGTGGCCGTGTGGCAGGACCGGATCTGGGCCATCGGAGTCGACGGAGGACTGTACGAGTCCTGTGACGGGGGAACGACCTGGACCCTCGAGGACGTCGTCAACTCTGGCGCACACCGGTGGTCAGGCCTCGCCGTGGGGGGCGTGACCCGTGATGCGGCAGCTGCCTCGTCGGCGTTCGGTGTGGCGCTGTACGGGAACTATCTCGGCACGACGGAGGATACTGCCTGCCCGGGAACGACGGACTCGTGTGGGGGCTAGAGGCGATGAGAGGAGGCGAAGTGAGCTGGGAAGACGACCTGATGACAGGGCTCTGGGCCGGCGTCCGCACCTCTACAGTTGCCGGTCAAGTCCTCCGACTGCACCCATGTCTCGACCCTTGGCGAGGAACGACGTCTGACGTTCTCGCTGTGGGCGCCACGCCCAGCAGAAGGGCATTGGGTATGCCCGATCCACGTGCCGCAGAGACTGCAGGACCCTGTTGGTGCCAGGGCGGGACGGAATCCAGGCTCTGCTGCATGCCTGCCGAGTGTTCGCGCTCGAAGGCCCTTCGGCTGGAGTACCGCTCCGGCCAGTTGGCGGATCGAGCTTCGGAGAATCATCCGCCCGCTGGAGAACCCCAACACGTGGAAAAGCCCGTGCCCAGCGACAACAGAGCGGTACTCGATCACACGACCGCACCCATCTTGGTCGATGGAGCATCGCTCGCGGTGGCGGCAGCCGGCCCAGCAGGAGACGACGGCCTCGCCCTGCTGGTCTACGACGAGCAAGATCGCGAGAAACGGATCCCGCTCTTCATTGATGAGGAGCCACCTGTGTCGTTCTCGGGAGCACTCTTCATCGCCGTGCCGCCGTCCCAGCGACGCGAGTTTGTGGTGATGGACATCACGATACCGAGGCCAGGTGTTGTGGTCATCACGCTCACCCACAACGACAACTCGGCAGAACGAACCTTCCACTACTGACTTGCTTGGTCGATGTCGTGGGGCCGTCGGCCACCAACCACAACCGTCCAATCCGGGAAGTGCAGAGGGGTTTACCCCTTTGCCGCGGGTTGAAGGGGCGCGCAGCCCAAACGGAGGTCCGCGGGCTCGCAGGTCGTCCACTACAGCCGTCCAAACCCATCCGAGCACGCGGGCCTCTGGTTGTCGGGTGTGCAGAGGGGCACCCCCTCGCAGGCCGCAGGCCACTAAAAAGAGCGTTTCCACGCCACTAATCCCGGCGGCCCCCGCCCTCCGACCCAACGCGGCCCGGGATCTCTCTATCCGGCGGCCCGAAGATGCCCAGGATCTCACCAACGACCAACGACGTGTCTGACCCCAACGACCAACGACGTGTCTGACCCCAACGACCGGCGACGTGTCTGACCCCAACGACCAACGACGTGTCTGACCCCAACGACCAACGACGTGTCTGACCCCAGCGACGGGCGACGGTGTCGAAGGATCAGTCGACCAAGGCAATCGGAAGCTGGGCAGCGTGGGTGAAGTCCATCACCAGATCACCCTCGTCCAGGGGAACCGCCCGAAGCGCATGCCTGGCCACGGTCAACGTCGCCCACAAGCCGGTCTTGTCGCCCGCCGCATCGACGCGATTCGGTGCCGTGGGCAGCGGAAGCATGTCGATCGCGGAGAAGGTGAACTCCCCCGTGAAGTCGTCGGCCCGGGCCAGCAGCTTCGCGACCTCCTGAGTCTCGCCGATGGGGGCGTCGACATCGGCGTCCCAGACCCGGATCTCGATCCCGAGCGCCGCAAGGGGGTCGGTACTGGCGTCCCAGCGAATCACGAAGGACTCACCCTTTGGAACCACTACCGCACCAGAGTACAGATCGGGCTCCCGGAGCTTCAACGCCTGCACCCCAGCGACCGCGCCACGGCCCACTCCCTCGTCGAGATGCTTGGTGCGAACTTGATAGGTTACGTCGGGAGGGAGGTCCGCCGGACCCAGGTAGCCCGCGGCCGTCAGCGGCAGATACTCCCCCTCGAAGACGTTGTAGAGGAGCTCCACACCGCTGTTGATCCCGAGCGCGCTGGATCCCTCGGCACCGGACAGGCGAGAGGTGGCCACAAAACCCTCCGCTCCTGCGGCGGAGGCCCCAATCCACAGGCCAACGGCTCCAGTGATGTCGCCGTCCAGGGTCAGGGACGGCCCCTCGGCACCGACCACCGCGAAGTCGTCGATCCAGCAGACCTCGTCGTCGAAGATACGCACGATGGGCTCGGCCCCTGCCCACGCCCCCTGGCTGTGGTTCGCCTCCAACCTGGCGATCTGGTCGACGACCGCATCGACATCGCGCCCAAAGCTGCGGGGGGTGGTGATAGTGATCAGGTCACCGGCGGGGATGGGCTCGAAGAGCAGTGGCGGCGAATAACCTGCGCTCTCACCCGGTCCAATGGCGCGGATCTCTCCCTCGGGAGGAAGGGTGGAGAGCGGGATGAGGCCGGCGAGGTCTCCCGCGTAGCCGCTCTGGACCGAGGGAGTGACAAAACCACGCGCCCCTGCCCTGCCCTGGGCGGGTCCGCAGAACTCGAGGGGAACCAGCTCATCCGCGGGGTTCGTGGCCCAGACTTCCGCAGGGCAGTCCACAGACCAGAGCGCGACGCTGGTCCGCTCGTCGGCGCTGAACGCAGTGGGCGCATAGGTGAGGCCCTCCTCCAGGCGCACCATGCCGTCGGTGGTGACGAGCGCGACCTCCACCGCACTCGGACCGGCGCCCAGGGTCGGGGTCTCGACGGTGGCGAGGTCGTCTTCCGTGGAGAGGATCTTGGCGTTCCTCCCCCCGATCACGACGGTACGGGTCTCGGAGAGGTGCTCGCCCCTGATGGTGATCTCGTCGCCGCCGTTTCGGCTCTCCAGCTCCGCGGGCTCGACGCTGTCGATCACCGGAAAAGCGTCGGGATCCTCCCAGTAGTCCGAGTACGGGGCGCGACCGCAGCCAGCCAAAAGCAGGAGCAGGAGCACGCGCATCAGAGCAGATCCATGCGGGTGTAGATGGCGTCGATGGTGCGGGTGCGGATCGGTCCGAGCTCGACGCGCTTGCCGTTGTAGGTCACCGCGTCCGGGACCTCCAGCGTGCCCTCCTCGATGCGCGCCACGACCAGAACCGCGCCACCCGCGTAGTAGTAGACGGCCTGATCGAGCTCCTGAACGTCCCCATAGACCAGAGTGAACTCGCCGTCGTCCTTCACGGTGCAGACGACCTCGCCCAGGGGCGCCCAGGTCGACCCATCATCAAAGGAGCAAGCCCCATATTCGCAGGTAAAGCCCGGCGCGCAGTCATTGGTGCAGTCGCAGTCGGCGTCGGCCCCCCAGCCCAGGTAGCGGAAGACCACGGTGAGCGGTGTTCCCGCCTCGGAGGGGGTCCAGGTGAGCTTCATCGGTCCCAAGAGCGGACTGTCAAAGCGCACATCGTCGTCTTCGACCCCGTGGACAGGAGGCCGCACCGGCACGCCGTTCACGGACAGATCGTCGATGGAGGGAGGAAGCGAGATCGTGCCTTCTTCCAACGGATAGGGGATCGACCCGATGGTCGCCTCGGCCGGAGCGAGGGTTCCGGGGAAGCGCACGCCGACGTTGGCCCCGGGCTTCCAGGTGAGCGGCAGCAGCGAGTGCTCGGTGATGTTCGGCTGCAGTGTGCCGCCATATCCCGCGTAGTAGCTCTCTCCTGCGGGACGTGGATGCGCGGCGGGATCTCGCTCCAGGCGAACGTCGACACCACCGCCCATCAGCTGGATGTGGTCGCCGACATCGACGTACTCCACCGGACCGGCCACCGGCGCCGCCGTCATGCGCGTGAAGCAATGGTCCCCTCTCTTCGCTGGTGGTCCAGCGGACAGAAAGACCGAGTTGCGGTCGTAGTCGGGAGTCGGTGGATAGCCCATACTCGCCGAGCCGATGGTGAGGCTCTGGCCGTCGGCGCGCCCGGTGTCGCCGTAGAGGTGAGTCAGGCCGTAACCGAGGTTCGAACCCCAGAAGTGCATTCGGGCGTACTCGATCTGCCCACCGTGATCCGTCGGAGTGGAGACCACCTCGTCGAGCTGCAGACCGGCGTCATAGATCTCAACCTCGTAGCCGTCCGAGGGGCGAATACAGGAGAGTAGGAGGAAGATCGCCAGCATCTACCACCCCGTCCCGATGCCGACATAGAGCCGCAGAGTGGACGGCTCGACCTCGCCCGAGAGCTCGGTGTTCGCGTCGCGGGCGATGGAGCCCTGCACAAAGTCGGCGTTTACATCCCCATATCCGGCCGTATCCTGGAACCCATAGGCCAAGCGCACAAAGCTGTCCCAGTCGAAGTCGTTCCAGATGAAGGCGCGGATGCGGACCTCGGCCCCGGCATCCTCCAGGAAGTAGTTGTTCTGGCCGGGAGGGCTGTTCTTGGCGGCATAATCCTTGAAGGGGACCTCCCGCCGCACCTCGCCGCCGTCAGCAACAACGCTGTACCCCGCCAGATGTGTGCTTCCAACCGGACGATAGCTCCACAGATTCCCGATGGTGCCGAAGCCCTGCAGGTACACGGCGTACCAGTAGACGGGACCGGTCTTGAGCTTCAGATCCTGGAGGATCGGGAACCGATAGGAGGCGTTGGCGATGAGCATCGTCTCCCCGGTGAGGCTCCAGCCCTCGTAGCCGCTGAACTGGATATTGTTGCCGATGGTGCCGTTTCCCCAGGAATACGGGTGACGGCCGCCGGCGATCATCTCGTCCCAGCCCATGACGTTCTTGTCCACGAAGCCGACCTCGAAGTCGAGCTGGAAGGTGTGGTGGTCGGTGCCGGGGACGGGGATGAACTCGGTCCAGGAGGCGAAGAACTTGTTGAACTGGTAGCGCTGCAGCAGCTCGCCATCGTCGTAGACCCCGCCGGCGCTCTCGGGGTCGACGAGCTGGGTCCAGCGGTGGCTGTAGTCGGCGTAGACCCTCCGTCCTCCACGGGGGTTGATCCAGTCGTCCCCGGTGTACCAGGCGTCCCGCGGCGACCACTCGAGGTAGGCCCCCAGACCGGTGTTGATCACGTATGGGTCCCACTTGGCGCCGTCTCCGGACTCTCGGAACGAATAGAGTGAGGTGTCGGCTCCGGCTCCGAGAAAGACGTAGTAGCTCGGGGAATACGACACAAAGGCATAGGCGTCGTCGCTGACCTGTTCGAACTTCACGTCGACGATGGAGAGCTTGTCGGTCTCGGGCACGTCGTCGAGATCTATGCCGTAGCCATAGGTGCCCTTGTAGGCGTAGCGGCCGTAGCCCAGCGCGATGTTCGGCCAGAACTGGGCGTTCCAGTACGAGAGCGCGAAGTAGTTGTCCTTGCCGAAGGTGAGCTCGCCCTCCACCATGTGTTTCTCGGCGTAGTCCCCCAAGAAGAAGCCGGTTCCGATCTCGACGTTCTTGTCGGTGGTGCGGGACACCGGCCACATCGAGAACGGCATCTGGGACTTGATGGGGTTGTACTTCTTCGAAGCGCCGATATCGACCTCGGTCGGACGGGTGGCGAGGGCCTGGTCCACGTCGTCGCCACACTCGGCGTCCTCACCGAGGCAGATGCCCGGATAGTCGACCACCTCCTGCTTGAGCTCGGCGCCGTTCACCATCCGGATCCGGTAGCCGTGGCCGGTGAAGGCGGTGTAGCTGAGGTGGCCGTCGGCGGTCACATCCGCTCCGTAGGCACCGCCGTAGAGCTCGGTTTGTTTGCGGGTCTCCCCGGACTCGAGATCGACGGAGTAGACGTTGTAGATCCCGTCGACGTCGCTGGCGAACCAGAGCTGGTCGTCGGGACTCAGGGTGGGATCGATCTCGTCGGCCACCGAGTCGGTGATGCGGCGGAAGGACTTCTCTTCGAGATCGTACTGCCAGACATCCTGGCGATCATCCCGGTACAAACCCATCACCAGCGATTTACCGTCCGATGTGTAGCGGATGCCCTGGATCTGGGTGCCATCCTCGAAGTGGGTGCGCTGCAGGCCGTTCGAACCGTCGACATCCATGGTCCACAGCTCGTGGGTGCCGTCGCCATAGCGGGAGAATGCGAGCTGCTCTCCGTCCGGTGAGAACGCGGCCTCGGTGGCTCGCAGAGTGTTGGGAACCGGCTCCCAGTCGATCTCGAGCTGCTTGCGCTTGCCCTCTTTGAGGGTGCCGATGAAGAGCTGGTTCCAGTTGTAGCCATCACCGTCGAAGGTGAGCCCCTGGTGTCGAGGGAAGTCCTTGACGTCGTCGTCCTCGCCGCCGACGACCACGAGCTGCTTGGAGTCCGCCGACCACGCAACCGGCAGATAGCGAACCCAGTCGGTGCTCGAGGTACGGCGATCGAGGGCCTTCATCTTCTTGTTGTCTTCGTCGTCGAAGTACTCGCCGCCGATGGCTCCCCACTCCTCGGGCTCGATCTGCATGACGTTCAAGCCCCGGTCGAACCAGGCGATCGCCGAGCTGTCCGGACTGTACTTGGAGAGCTCCATCCAGGCGGTCGGGCCGTCCATGGCCTGCTCCCGCTGCTTGTCGGACATCTTCTCCCAGTCCTCGTCGGGGAACTCCCAGCCCTGCTTGGTGAGGGAGAGCTCCCTTCCCGCCACCAATCCGCGCTCGTCGACCTCAGCTTTCTGGGCGCCGTAGTGCTCGTCGAGGTGCGTCCTCCAGCCGTCGTATAGATCTTGCATCGGCTCGCCCGTCGCCTCCTCCATGACGCGGTCCCAGCTCCAGTGCCAGCGGCCCCGGGAGATGAGGGCGGTCTCGGAGTAGATGTCGCGATCGAAGCGATCTCGCAGATAACGTCCAAAGGCATAGCCGTGGTTATAGCCTCGCTCTCCGTCGAAGCCCTTCTTGTCCGCTCGGGTCGTCCACTCGTCGATTCCCAGGACGCGATCCTCGAGGACCGACATGCGCAGGAAGGCGTCGCGACTGGTGCCCCACTTGTTGTAGCCGGCCATCTCCGACCAGTACTCGGCGCCTCCCTCGGCCCACCAGAACGGCGTGTGGGCGGTGAAGATCATGTCGAAGCCCACGTCGGGATTGGTGCGCACCGGGGGCTTGAAGCCGATGCGATCGAAGTACTCCTCGTCCTCTACCAGGCCTCCCAGCTGGAAGCCGCTCGAGGCCTCGGACCACGGCAAGTAGACTTTCAAGCTGACGATATGGGCGAACTCGTGCACGAAGACGTCGGAGAGGAACTCCATGCGGCCGCGCATCCGGAACAGCGGTCCCCAGTCGGCGGCGAAGCCCGTCCAGTCCCACTCGGCGATGGCAAAGCCGTTGCCCTCCCAGCCGACGTTCTGGTCGTAGATGACGACGTGGGTCTTCTCTTGCAGATCGTAGTCGAACTGGTCGGTGATGTCGTGGTACGAATCTTCGGCGATCCCAGCGAGCTTTTCGGTGGTGAACCGCGTCGTGAAGTAGTGCGGATCGTCGGTGTCTCGCCTCGATTCTGGCCAGTGGAAGAAGAAGTGCTCGGTCTCCAGGGTGCGCCAGCGAACGTCGGGGTGGTTGGTGTCGTAGCCCCCTCCGGCGAGGGCAGCGGTCGCCAGCAGGGAGAGGATCACCATCGGACTGCCCCGGAGAAACCGAGGGTCAAGCCGGGCTGTGGCGAGAATTCCTCCAGGGCGAGGTGGCCGAAGGTGCGGGTGTCACTGCCCTTGATCTGGCTCGAGGCGTGCAGGATCACCTCGACCTGCTCGGACGGCTCCAGCGACAGCTGTCCACCGAGATCCATGAATGCGCCGGCCTTCTGGGCCACGGATCCGCGATTCCACTGGACGCGATGCTCCTTGCCGGACGAGGCGATTCGGTACTTGCCTCGATGAGAATACCTCCACAGGCCCGACAGGGCGACGTCCCCGCCGAGCTGCACGGTGGCGTTCAGGTCGGTGCGCAGCTCGTCGCCGGGATCGAGCCACCCGTTCCCCCAGCCGTCGACCTCGATGATGTACCCGACGATCCCGGGGAACTTGTGGACATAAGCCTGGGAGATCGCCAGGGATGCGGCATCTCCGAGGCGGTACTTGCCGTGCAGTGTTCCGCCGAGGTTGGTGGTCCCCGTCCCAGTCAGGAAGGAGGAGAGGTTTCCCGGTCCATCGACGAAGGAGCCCGGCCACTCCACCCCGCTCGGCGACTTCAGGTCGAGTTCGAAGGCTCCGGCGAGGACCCGGTTGAACCACGGCTGCCAGGTGACCGAGGTGTGCACATCGCCGCGGGCGGTGGTGGCGACGTTGGCCCCGCTGTCGTTGGCGAGGGTCGCGCGCACGAACGGGACCTCGAGGTGCAGCTTCACCCGATCCGAGAAGCCGTGATCGAAGCTGAAGGTGAGCTCGGAGTGGTGCAGCGAGGTGCCGTTGTCGAACGGGACGATGACACCCTTGCCATTTCGCATGCCCGTGGACGCCTTTCGGTCCACGTCGAGGGCGAGCTGGAACCAGCCTCGGGGGAACACGAACTCCCGCTGGACCTGCACCTCGGGCCAGTCCGCGCGCATCGTCTTGTGCTGGAAGACCCCGGCGTTCGCGGAGGTCGATGTCAGCGCTGCGAGGAGGGCGAGCAACATGCGGGCTGATGATAGGACAGAACGCACATCGCTGGGCCAGAGCCGCCGGGCGAGAGGCGCTGGTAGTGGGCGGCGAGATCGCTGCGTCGATTCCCTTTCTGAGTGGCGGCGCTCGCGGGTCCAACTGTGGAATGGAGGTCCGAATGGGCAAGCCGCTGGTCTGGTTGTTTCTCGCATGCGCTGTCGCCTGCAAACCATCGGGGACCCTGAACGTAGACGACACCGACGCGACGACAACCACCGAAGAAGACCCAGTCTCCCCGCCCATCGAGGACGCACCGCTGTTCGACGCCGAGCATCTGCTCGAGGTCGACGTAGAGCTCGAAGCCGCCGATTGGTTGAGCATTCGCAACGAGACACGCGACTTCTTCGAGGTCCTCGGCGGGGACTGTCTCGCCCAGCCTTTCGAGAGCCCATTCACTTACTTCGAGGGCACGGTCACCGTCGACGGCGAGGTCATCGACACCGCGGGCGTGCGCAAAAAGGGCTTCCTGGGCTCGATGTCGTGGGAGACACCGTCCCTGAAGATCAAGACTGACACCTTTGTCGACGACCAGTACCTGGAGAACGGGACCGAGCGCCTCACCCTGAACAACAACGTGCAGGACCCCTCCCTCATCAACCAGTGTCTGGGCTACTCGGTCTTCGAGGCCGCGGGTTTACCGGCGCCGCGCTGCAACTTTGCGGTGGTCACCGTGAACGGCGAGGACCTAGGCGTCTATACCCACGTCGAGGCGGTGAAGAAGGACTTCCTGAAGCGCCACTTCGACGACATCGACGGCGATCTCTACGAGGGAACCCTGTCGGACTTCTACGATGGCTGGACCGAGACCTTCGATCCCAAGACCGACGACACCGACGCCGCCGGACAGATCGTTGCGGACATCATGGACGCACTCGACGTGCCCGACGACGAGCTCCTCGACAGCGTCGGCGCCATCATCGACCTGCCCACCTTCTACAAGTTCTGGGCCGTCGAGACGCTGGTCGCGCACTGGGATGGGTACGCCGCCAACCAGAACAACTACTACATCTACCGGGATCCGAGCACCGATCTGGTGACCTTCATCCCCTGGGGCGCCGACGCGCTGTTCAGCGAACCCGGTACGCCGGCGGTCTTCATGACGGGATGGCTCACCCAGCGGCTCTGGTCGGTCCGCGAAGCCCGCGAGGCCTATGTGGCGGCCATGGAAGAGGTCCTCGACTCCGCCTGGGACGAAGACGCCCTGCTCGACGAGCTCGACCGCATGCAGGACCTCATCATGCCCCACGCCCGCGACCCCCAGAACACCGCGATCTTCATGGACTTTGCCCGCACCTTCATCGAGGAGCGCCGGGGGGTCATCGAGTCGCAGCTCGGGGGCCTCGCGAGCCAGCCCAGTCCCGAACAGATCCGCGACCCCCTGTGCTTTGTCGACATGGGCACCGTCACCTCGGACTTCGACACCGTCTACGACACCCTGCAGGCGGAAGACCCGTTCATCTACGGCGCGACCCTGGCCGGCGACACGGTCCCTGCAAACTTGATCACCGGCGCCGTCGCTGGGCCGGACGGCTATGGCGGCTCGGTGCTCGCAACAGTGGGCGTGACCCAGGACTGGACGCGGGTCTACCAGGTCGTAGCGCCGGTTCCCGCCGGAGCAGAGCCGGGCACATATGACATGGAGTTCGGCACCTCCTACCTGGTCACGGCCGATCTCACGGACCCCTACGACGAGGGCGATATCATCGGCATCATCCTCGGTTCGGTGACCTTCACCGAGGTCGGAGAGAACCCGGGAGATCCCGTCGTTGGCACCGTCAGCGGCACCGTGATGGGCGGGTTGTTCTAGCCACAGTCGATGTCACGGCCGTTGAAGATGTGTTCGTAGAGCATCGTCTCGTCAGTGGCGTCGAGAACGCCGTCGTCGTTCACATCGGCCGCCCAGAATTGCTGTGGCGTCGGCACGGCGATGCCAGCGACGAAGTCTGCAAGTAGGGCTTGATCGGCGTAGTCGACGAGGCCGTCGCCGTTCAAGTCGCCACAGATACCCACGCACCCTGTGTCGGTATCGGCGTCGGTGTCGGTGTCGGTATCGGTGTCGGTGTCGGCATCCGTGTCCGCATCGGTGTCCGTGTCCGAGTCGGCATCCGCGTCCGTGTCCGTGTCTGGGTCGTTGTCGGTGTCGGTGTCCGTGTCGGTATCCGTGTCCGCATCGGTATCCGCGTCCGTGTCGGTGTCCGTGTCGGTGTCGGCGTCGGTGTCGGCGTCGGTATCCGCGTCTGCATCTGTGTCTGTATCTGTGTCGGCCGGATCGGTGGTCAATCCCGAGTCGCTATCGACGTCCTTGCCGCCATCGCCGCACCCGGCGGTCAGGGTTGCCACCACCAAAAACAAGATTCCAGGTCGTGTCAAGCCGCCTCCCGGTCGCATCGTGGCATACTCGCAGGTCTCCCGGCGCCCCTACTTGGGCCCGCGAGGAGACCATGGCCCGACGAATCCTGCTCGTAGAAGATGACGAAACGCTGCGAGGCCTCCTGCAGACCATCCTGGAGCGCGCCGGATTCAGGGTCGTCACAGCGGACTGTCTGGCGGCGGCAAGCGTCGAGCTCCTTCGCTTTCCCATCGACCTGATGGTGCTGGACGAAGTGCTCCCCGACGGCAGCGGACTCGATTTTGTCGGCACTCGGCGGACAGAGGGCTGGAGCGGTCCCGTGATCATGGTCACCGGCTTCGATCTGGAGTTCGACCTGAACCGGAGGCCGATCGCCGAACACATCAGCGCCGTCTTGCAGAAGCCCGTCTCCGGAAAGGACCTCATCGCCGCGATTCGCGCCGCGCTCCCCGAGGAAGCCCCGCAATCGACCGTGAGCGCCTTGGACGCCAACCGACAGCCGCTCCGGTCCGGCTTCGCAACGCAGCTTGGAGAGCGACTCGGGCGACTGGCGGTCCAAGTCGAGAACCTGCGTCGGGGCGGAGGGAGGCCACAAGCCTCACAGCGCTATGTCCGAAAGCTACGGTTCGACGCCGCGGGTCAGGGCTTTGATGGTCTCGCCCGTGTCCTGGACCGCATCGAGACCGAGCTCTCCGACCTCGACGCTTGCGGCGATCCCACCTCCGCAGAGCATCACCGTAGACTCGGCCTGCTCCTCGGCCAAGCACAAGGCGAAGTCCCGGTCGACGACAAAGGCGAGGTGCTCGCGGCCCCGAGAGTCCGCGGATTTGTCGTCGTGCAGGCCGACGCGCGCAAGGCGGTGCAGATCGTCGCCGAAGGCAACCGACAGGGCCTCGCTATCACCGTAGTTCCCCACGACGCAGAGGCCGTCAGAGTCGGAGCCATGGCACCGATTCTCGGGGTCCTCCTCAGCCAGGTGACGGCGGAGACCGTGCACACAGCCACCCGCATCCGCACCAACAGCGGCAACCCGAACCTGCCCATCGCACTCATGCCCGACGGACCGGATCTCGAGATCGCCCGGGTCCTCGATGGCGTACCCGGGGCCATCGTCCTGAGCCGAAGCATCACCCCCAGCGCGATCGTGGCGACCCTCATCGAGGCGCTGCGACGCCCCGGCAGCGCCCAGCTCCGCGCGATGGTGGTCGACGATGACGAAGTCTTCACCACCACAATCAGCGGTATCCTCGAGGGTTATGGGGTCGACGTGGCCGTGCAGACGGATCCCACGGGGTTCACAGCGCGGCTCGCAGCAGCCGAGCCAGATGTGCTCCTCCTCGACGTGCACATTCCAGGCGTGGACGGCTTCGATCTATGCCGGGTTCTGCGGGCGAATCCACGCTGGATCGACCTGCCGGTCATCTTTGTCACCGCGACCAACGACCGCGCCATTCGCGCCCGCTGCTTCGAGGTCGGCGGCAGTGATTTCCTGCAGAAGCCAGTCATCCCCCAGGAGATGTGGGCGCGCATCCAGACCCATGTGGCCACCGCTCGGGTCCGCAGCGCCGAGAGTCGCCGCGATCCAGCCACCGGACTAGCGGCGAGACAGGCGCTCTTCCCGCTCTTGGCCCGACTGTTCGAGCTGCAGGAGGAGCCGGTCGCCGTCGGCCTGATCGGCGTCGTCGGATTCGCGGGCCTCAACCACGGCCACGGCTACGACGCCGGCGATCGCACGCTGCGAGTGCTCGGACGCGCCGTCGCGGAGATCCGTGCACCCGGAGTGTCGGCGGGCCGATGGTCGGACAGTGCGGTGCTGGTCGCCATGCCCCAGATGAGCCTCGCCGCCGCCGAGCGTGTCCTGAGCGACCTCAGCGACCGCTTCGGCGTCGAGGAGATCACCCCCTCCCAAGGCAGCCCCTTCGTCGCCAACTGCAAGAGTGCGGTGGTGATGTCCAGCGACGGCGAATCCCTCGACGAGGTCCTGGCGCTCCTGGAGATGCAGTTCAATCTCCGGTGAGGTCGATCCGCTCGACCTACAGCGTCGCGCAAGCCAAGGGCGCGTAGTAGCTCACATCGTGCCCCCAAACCCAGCACTCGCCCGAGACCGAATCCTCGAGGTAGTAGGTCAGTTCGGCGTCCTTTCCGGCATCGAAGAGCGTTGACGTGCCCTCGACGACCGAGAGCAACATGCAGTCGCGCACCTCGATCAAGTCCAGCGTCGAACCCGTAAATGCATGGCAGTAATTGAAGGCGTACAACCCTAGATAGCAGTCCTCGCCGTACCACCCGACAGGTCCAGCACCGGTCTCCGCCATGCCAAACGACCAGCTCGTCCGACCCAGGGGGTCATTGACCACCACCTCCAGGTCGTCGCCGCAGTTGACGTCGGGCAAGCCGTCGTTGTCGGTGTCCGTCGGAACCACGCCGTCATCGAACCAGGTGAGCTGCACGCTGAAGGGGAAGCCGGTGTCCGTGTCGGTGTCTGTGTCCGTGTCCGTGTCCGTATCTGAGTCGGTGTCCGTATCTGAGTCGGTGTCCGTGTCCGTGTCCGTATCTGAGTCGGCGTCTGTATCCGTGTCCGTGTCCGTGTCTGTGTCTGCGTCCGTGTCGGTGTCCGAGTCGGTGTCGGTGTCCGAGTCCGCGTCGGTATCCGTGTCCGTATCTGAGTCTGTATCTGAGTCTGTATCTGAGTCCGTGTCGGCATCGGTGTCCGCATCCGTGTCGGCGTCCGTGTCGGCGTCGGTATCGGAGTCGGTGTCGGTGTCGGCGTCCGCATCGGCATCGGTGTCGACATCGGCGTCGACCGCTGGGCCCCCGTCGGTGTCGATCGTCGTTGGCGAGTGACTACAGGCCCATAGAGCCAGCACCGCGAATATCGAGACTCGGGCCATGAACGCCTCCGCTCTCGCAATCTACACGCTTCAGGGCGCGGCCGCTTCTGCCATGGCCCGTGTCGCGGCGGCGATCAGGCGATCATTGAGGGACTCAGCCAGGTCGCTCCCCAGGAGCATCTCGAGCTCCTCGTCGAAGGCCAGCTGGAGGCTACGAAGCTCTTCCCGAGCGTCTGGCATGCGCACCGTTCCGTTCTCGATGGCGAGTGCGGTCGCCGCTCTGTCGGCGTGGTGGCGCTCGATAATCTCCAGGAGCTCCTCGTGAACCGTGGTCGGGAGACCGACCACATCGCTGAAATCTCGTGCTTCGTCCAAGCTCATCACCCGCCACTTCGCCGCGGCGGCCCGTCGTTGCTTTGGCCAGTCCGCCGCATCGACGGGATTCTCGGGAGGACCTGCGACCTCCGGGGCGGCCCGGGGACGTGCCTCGCCAGCGACGGCGACCTCTGGCCGGGTGGTGCGTCCGGGTCTCTCGGTGATGGCCTCTTGCACGACGACGTCCCCGGAATCCGGCCGAGCCAACCACAGCGTCGCAGAGGCGAGCGCGACCGCGAGCACGGCCACACCGACCGGGACCAGGCGCTTCGGGTTCATTCAGTCTTTCTCCAGTTGCCGGTCAAGTCCTGCGGACTCCGAACTTTACCTTCGGCGGAGCCCAAACAAGAGCAGGAGAGTGCCGAGCCATACCCCACCGACGGGGCTGGAGCCAGTCGCGCAGCTGCACCCCGTCGGACCGGGCTTTGGTGTCTGATCTCCCTCGACCTCGGCCGGAATCAGCGGGAACTCGTCCTCGCCGTCGAGCAGTCCGTCGTCGTCGGTGTCCTCGTCGAGCGGATCGGCGCCGACATCGATCTCCTCGCCATCCAGGAGCCCGTCGTTGTCGGTGTCCGGCTCGGTCGGATCGGTGCCAGCGTCCTGCTCTGCCAGGTCGTCGAGGCCGTCGGCGTCGGTGTCCGCTTCGGTCGGGTCCGTGCCCGCCGCGATCTCCTCCACATCGGAGAGGCCGTCGCCGTCGGTGTCCGGATTGTTGGGGTCGGTGCCGTACATCTGCTCTTCGAGATCACCGAGCCCATCGCCATCGCTGTCCGGGTTGGTCGGATCGGTATCGCCGCCGAGCTCCAGGCCGTCGGTGAGGCCATCGCCATCGCTGTCCGGATTGGTCGGATCGGTGCCCGCCGCGAGCTCGTCTCCGTCGAGTACACCGTCAGTGTCGGAGTCGGCGTTGGTCGGGTCGGTGCCGCCCAAGAGCTCGTCGCCATCGAGGAGGCCATCGCCATCGCTGTCCGGATTGGTCGGATCGGTGCCCGCTGCGGCCTCGTCGCCATCGAGGATCCCGTCGGCGTCGCTGTCGTCACTTAGTGGATCGGTGCCTGCCGCGACCTCGTCCCCATCGGAGAGCCCGTCGCCGTCGCTGTCGGGCTCGAGCGGATTGGTGCCTCGAACGTCCTCTTCTCCGTCTAGGAGACCGTCGCCATCGCTGTCCTCCAGGAGAGGGTCGGTGCCGTCGTTCAGCTCGTCGCCGTCGAGAACGCCATCGCCATCACTGTCGTCGTCGAGGGGATTGGTGCCCAGCGCCGCTTCCTCTCCATCAAGGAGCCCGTCGTCGTCGCTGTCGGCGTCCGTCGGGTCCGTGCCAGCGACGACCTCATCGCCATCGGAGATGCCGTCGCCGTCTGTGTCGGCGACGGTGGGGTTGGTGCCGTCGGCGAGCTCGGTAGCGTCATCGATGCCGTCGCCATCGGTGTCCGCGAGAGTCGGATCGGTGCCGATGTCCGCGACCTCATCTCGGTCGGAGAGCCCGTCACCGTCGGTGTCCGGATCCAGCGGATCGGTGCCATGTACCTCTGTTTCGGCGCCATCGAAGAGCCCATCGTCGTCGCTGTCGGGATCGAGGGGATCGGTGCCGATCACACCCTCATCCCCGTCGGAGAGCCCGTCGTCGTCGCTGTCGTCGTCCGTCGGATCCGTTCCAGCAGCGAGCTCGGCTGCGTCCCCAACACCGTCACCATCGGTGTCACTCGCGGTCGGATCCGTTCCCGCCAGCTGCTCGTCGAGGTCGGACAAGCCGTCGCCATCGGTGTCCGGATCGAAGGGATCGGTCCCGTGCACGAGCTCCTCGTCGTCGGTGAGCCCGTCGCCGTCGCTATCGAGGCCATCGTCCGTGCCATCGGTTGGATCCAGGGGGTCGGTGCCCATGAGTACTTCGACGCCGTCGCTCGTGCCGTCGTTGTCGGTGTCGGCGTCGGTGGGATCGGTGCCCAGTCCGAGCTCGTCGTTGTCCGTCAGTCCGTCGCCATCGGAGTCGGCGCGGGTGGGGTCGGTGCCCAGCCCGATCTCGACGCCATCGAGCAGCCCGTCACCATCGCTGTCCGCATCGGTCGGATCGCTGCCGGCGTTCACCTCTTCTCCGTCGGAGAGCCCGTCGAAGTCGGTGTCGGGATCCAGGGGATCAGTGCCGAGCGCGACCTCGGCGCCGTCGTCGAGGCCGTCGCCATCGGAGTCCGGAAGCAGCGGATCGGTGCCCTCGAAAGCCTCTTCTCCATCGAGCAGTCCATCGTCATCGGAGTCCGGATCGCTCGGATCGGTGCCGTCGAGGACCTCGGCACCGTCGTCGAGGCCATCGCCATCGGTGTCCGGGTCGAGGGGATCGGTTCCGAAGCCGACCTCGTCGAAGTCAGTGAGACCGTCCCCGTCGGAGTCCGCGCCCGGATCGATGGGGAAGTCGCCAGGATCCAGCGGATCGGTGCCAAACGCGACCTCGGTCCCGTCGATCACACCGTCCCCGTCACTGTCATCGTCGAGGGGTTCGGTTCCCAGCACCCGCTCTTCGCCATCCGTGAGCCCATCGTCGTCGCTGTCGGCATCGAGGGGATCGGTGGCCTCGGCCAGCTCGTCGCCGTCGAAGACGCCATCTCCGTCGGAGTCCTCGTCGTTCGGATCGGTGCCAGCGAGGACCTCGTCGCCGTCCAGGAGCCCGTCACCGTCGCTGTCGGCGTCGTTCGGGTCGGTGCCCTGCAGACCCTCCTCGGAGTCCGACAAGCCATCACCGTCGCTGTCTGCGGCGTTCGGATCGGTGCCAGCGAGGACCTCTTCCAGGTCGGAGAGACCGTCATCGTCAGAGTCCACATCCGCCGGATCCGTGCCGTGGGCCAGGACTTCCTCCGCATCATCCAGGCCATCTCCGTCCGTGTCAACCGAGCCAGGATCGCTGCCCGCCGCCAGCTCGTCGCCGTCGTTGAGGCCGTCGCCGTCGGTGTCGGGATTGTTCGGATCGCTGCCGATCTCGGCGCCGTCCAACAGACCGTCGCCGTCGGAGTCGGGGTTGTTCGGATCGGTGCCCAGGACCGCCTCGAGCCCGTCGTCAAGTCCATCCCCATCGGTGTCCGCGAGGGTTGGATCGGTCCCGGCCGCGAGCTCGTCCGCGTCGTCCATCCCGTCGCCGTCCGTGTCCGAGTTGGTCGGATCGGTCCCGAGGTTGTGGACCTCGTCGCCATCCAGGAGCCCATCACCGTCGCTGTCCGGGTCGAGGGGATCGGAGCCTGCAAGCGTCTCTTCGGCGTCTGTGAGCCCGTCGCCGTCGTCGTCGTCATCGCCGAGATCACACAGCCCATCCCCATCGCCGTCCGCACCGTCGTTCATCACGTCCGGCAGACCGGCGATGGCACAGTCGTCACACTGGTCGCCGTCCAGATCCTCGCAGACCAGCGGGTCGAGGGGATCGGCGTCGCTGATGTCGTCCACCGTGTCCCCGTCGCGGTCGAGGTCCCCGACATCACAGAGACCGTCGCCGTCCAGATCGGGGCCGTCGTTGCCGACATTGGGTTGCCCGGTCAGCTGGCAGTCGTCACACTGGTCGCCATCCAGATCCTGGCAGACAAAGACATCGAACGGGTCGGCATCGTCGTTGTCGGGGACCGTGTCGTTGTCGTCGTCGACGTCGGTGAGATCGCAGGCCCCATCCAGATCGTTGTCGGGGCCGTCGCCATCGGGGTCGGGCATTCCGAAGAGAGCACAGTCGTCGCAGAGGTCGGCGTCGACATCGGCACACCGGAACGCATCGCCGGGATCGACGTCGGCGCCATCGGGGACCGTGTCGTCGTCGTCGTCGGGGTCCCCCTCATCACAGAGCCCGTCACCGTCGAGGTCACTTCCGTCGTCGAGGGTGTCGGGGCGGTCGAGCACGCTGCAGTCGTCGCACGAATCCAGATCGACATCGAGGCATCGAGAGGGATCGAAGGGGTCGATGTCGGCCAGATCGGGCACCGTGTCGTTGTCGTCGTCGGGATCACCCAGGTCACATGCGCCGTCGCCGTCCGCATCCGGGCCGTCAAAGGCGGGATCTGCAGCTCCAGAGAGCGCGCAGTCGTCGCAGCCGTCGCCGTCGAGGTCCTCACAGGCGAAGCGATTCAGCGAGTCGATGTCGTCGATGTCGGCAACCCCGTCGCCGTCGTCGTCCAGATCGCCGAGATCGCACTGTCCGTCCAGATCGGTGTCCAGCCCATCGCTCTGGGGAACCGGGAAACCAAAGGCGGAGCAGTCGTCGCAGCCGTCGCCGTCCATGTCCTCACACAGGAAGGGATCGAAGGGATCGACGTCCCACAGATCATCGACCTCGTCTCCGTCGTCATCGCTGTCACCGAGATCGCACAAGCCGTCGAAGTCGGAGTCCTGCCCGTCGTTGAGCACATCGTAGGTTCCGTCGCCGGAGCAGTCGTCACAGCCATCGGCATCGATATCGGCGCACAGGAAGGGATTCAGAGGATCGGAGTCGATGCTATCGGGCACACCGTCGCTGTCGCTGTCCAGATCTCCGGCGTCGCACTGTCCATCTCCGTCGAGATCCGCACCGTCAAAAGCGGGATCTGGCAGACCGGCGATGCTGCAGTCGTCACAGCCATCGCCGTCTGAGTCCTGGCACACAAATCGATTGTGAGGATCGGAATCCAGCCCGTCCGGCACCGTGTCGCCGTCGTCGTCCAGATCGCCCACATCGCACTGTCCATCCCCGTCGAAGTCGGGGCCGTCATCACTCACGTCGATGTCAGCGGCGGGACCAAGACCATCCACCTGGACCGAGCAGTCGTCGCAGCCATCGCCGTCCAGATCGCTGCAGACGCCGGGATCGAAGGCGTCGGCGTCGAGACCGTTGGGCACTCCGTCGTTGTCGTTGTCGGGGTCACCCGTGTCGCAGAGACCGTCGAAGTCGTTGTCGTGACCATCGTTGAGCGGATCGTTGTCCGCTCCCGGTCCGAAGCCATCGGTCCCCACCGAGCAGTCGTCGCAGAGGTCCAGATCGAGGTCCGCACACACAAACGGGTTGTTGTCGTCGGGGTCCAGCCCGTCATCGACCCCGTCGTTGTCGTCATCGGCGTCCACACAGCTCGGCTCGGCGTCGCCGTCGGGATTGGGGAAGGACTCCAGATAGTCGCCATCGCAGTCGTTGTCGGCCAGATCGCAGGTCTCGACGTTTCCGGGGAAGTTGTTCGGGTCGAAGTCGTCGCAGTCCAGGCACTGCATCGCGCCATCGCCGTCGGTATCGACCAGCTCACCCGGGAAGTCCGGGCCGGCGAAACAGTCGTTGTCGAAGCCGTCACAGGCCTCTGGATTGCCTGGGAAGTTGCTCGGATCGGCGTCATCGCAGTCCGCACACGACAGGGATTCGTCTCCATCGAGGTCGACCAGCTCGCCCGGGAAGTCGGGGCCGCCCACGCAGTCGTTGTCGATGCCGTCGCAGATCTCGGGGTTGCCGGGGAAAGCCCACGGATCGCGGTCGTCACAGTCCACGGTCTCGTCGAAGCCGTCGAGGTCCAGATCCCGCTCGGCGCTCCCTGGCCCGCCAAAGGCACCGATGTCCGAGACCGAGCCGTCGGGGTCGGTGAGCCCGGGATCTCCAGCATCGATGAGCGGGCTGCCGACGATCGGCTGCAGGTTGTCGTTGAAGCAGTCCCCGTCCTGAATGAAGCTGACGACCATCGGGTCGGAGCCGCTGGTGATGTTGGTGCCGGGAACGGCGAAATTCGCCTCGGGGCCCCCATTTCCGAAGAAGTAGTTGTAGTCGAAGCGGGTCAACGCCAGCCCACTCTGAACGTCGTACACCACAAAGTTGGGACCGCCATTGAAGGCAAACAGGTTGTTGGCCACGGCCCCCAAGGCGCCGCCCTCGAAGTACAAGGCAGAGCCATCATCGAGCCCCTCGGGGCCGTGGCTGCCGCCGGCGAAGCTGTTGTTGGTCAGATCGATGGTCGACGCATCGACGTGCACAGCGCCGCCGTTGTCGTCGGCAACACTCTCGATGAACACGTTGTTCGTCACGAAAGCCTGGGCGGCGACCGTGCCCATGACCGAGATCCCGCCGCCGCTCCTGTCGGTGTAGTTGCCGCAGAATGTGCTGCCCGCGACGCTGTATCCTCCCACCTCACGAACGCGGAGGCCGCCTCCCCTCGCCTGCCCATTCGCCGCATTTGCCGCGATGTTGTTCTTGAAAGCGGACTCGGACACCGTGATGTCGCTGGCACGCAGTGCGCTGATTCCACCGCCGTTTTCGGCCTGGTTCATGTCGAGAGTGGTGTGGTCGACGGTGAGCGACACCTGGTCTTCGGCGTGCACAGCGCCGCCGGCGATTGCGAAGTTGCTGACAAACACCGAGTCGATGAGGTCAGCGCTGATGCTCCCTCCGCCGTCCGAGTCGAGGAAGACCGCGCCACCGGCGTCCGCAGCGATGCCGTTTGACAGCTCGAAGTTGGTGACGGTGAGCGTGCCGCCCTCGTGCATTGCGATGTGACCACCGTTCGTCGCCGCGATGGGAGAGTGCAGGAACTCGCCGCTGTCGAGGATGATGTCGGCGTCGTAGGCATAGATCGAGCCGCCGTCGAACTTCTTCGCATCGCCGGCATCCATGATGGGCACGGCCGCATTGGACCACAGTGAGTCGACATCGAACATGACCAGGGTCGCGCCGCCATAGGCGTAGCCAATTCGCGTACACCCGGCGTCAAAGGTCATCGATTCGAACTCGAGCCTGGCGCCGTTCCCGACACTGAAGAGCGCGGGCGCCGAGCAGTTCGCATCGCGGAGTGTCGTGGCCCCGCGACCCGCTCCGCGAACCGTGACGTTCTTTGCGGTCGTCACGAGGATGTCCTCGAAGTGGATGCCGGGAGCCACCACCACGGTGTCGCCGTTCAGTGCGTTCATGATCGCGGTGTCGACCGTGTCGTCGCCATCACAGTTCGCGTCTAGCCCGTCGTAGGCGAAGAGGTCCGGCGCACCCAGGTAGGTGGTTGGCGAGCCGTCGTCGCAGTCTCCCCCGCACTCGGACTGACCGTCGCCATCGTTGTCCGTCTCCGACTGATCGTAGCCAAAGAAGTCGTCTTGGAAGTTGCAGTCGTTGTCCTGGCCGTCGCAGATCTCGAAGTTCCCGGACCAGTTGTTCGGATCGAAGTCGTCGCAGTCCCCCGCACATTCGGGCTGGCCGTCGCCGTCGTCGTCCATCTCCCAGCCGCCAAAGCCAGGATTCCCCGCGTCGTCGAGACCATTGCAGTCGTTGTCCTGCCCATCGCAGAACTCGCCATTGCCGGACCAGTTGTTCCAATCGGCGTCGTCACAGTCCCCCATGCATTCCGACTGGCCGTCGCCGTCGTTGTCCGTCTCTGACTGGTCAAAGCCCAAGAAGTCGTCTTGGAAGTTGCAGTCGTTGTCCACACCGTCGCAGATCTCGACGTTGCCGGACCAGTTGTTCCAATCGAAGTCGTCGCAGTCCCCCTCGCATTCCGACTGGCCATCGGTGTCGTTGTCCGTCTCTGACTGGTCAAAGCCCAAGAAGTCGTCTTGGAAGTTGCAGTCGTTGTCTTGCCCGTCACAGATCTCGAAGTTGCCTGGGAAGTTGCCCGGATCGAAGTCGTCGCAGTCGGTGCTAAGCACACTCTCACCGAGTTCGAAGCAGCTCAGATCCCCGGAGACGATGAGCCCACCCGAGCCCACGCCGTCGAAGTCGAGGTCCTCGAAGCACAGCTCGGTGCCATCGCAGTCCTGATCGATGCCGTCGGCGGGAGACTCGAACGCGCCGGTCCAGCGGCTGTTGTCGAAGTCGTCACAGTCCCCCATGCACTCGGACTCGAAGTCCCCGTCGTTGTCCGTCTCCCAGCCGCCAAAACCCGGGTTCCCCGCATCGTCGAGGAAGTTGCAGTCGTTGTCCTGGCCGTCGCAGACCTCTGCATTGCCCGACCAGTTGTTCCAATCGGCGTCGTCACAGTCGCCCATGCACTCCGATTGGCCGTCACCGTCGTTGTCCGTCTCTGACTGGTCAAAACCTCCGAAGTCGTCCTGGAAGTTGCAGTCGTTGTCCTGACCGTCGCAGACCTCGGTGTTCCCCATCCAGTTGTTGAAGTTGAAGTCGTCGCAGTCCCCCATGCACTCCGACTGGCCGTCGCCATCATTGTCCGTCTCCGACTGATCGAAGCCCAAGAAGTCGTCCTGGAAGTTGCAGTCGTTGTCCTGGCCGTCGCAGACCTCTGGATTGCCCGGGAAGTTGTTGGTGTCGAAGTCGTCGCAGTCGGTGTTGTCGGGACTGGCGCCGCTGCCGATGCAGGTCAGATCTGCCATCGGAATCAAGCCACCGGAGCCAAACCCGTCGAGATCGTTGTCCTGGAAACACAGCTCGTTGAAGTCGCAGTCCTCATCGATGCCGTTTGCCGGGATCTCGATTGCACCGGTCCATCGCGAGAAGTCGAAGTCGTCACAATCCCCCATACACTCCGACTCGGAGTCGCCGTCGTCGTCGGTCTCCCAGCCGCTGACGCCCGGATTTCCAGCGTCGTCGTAGCCGTTGCAGTCGTTGTCCTGACCGTCGCAGGACTCGAAGTTCCCCGACCAGTTGTTCCAATCGGCGTCGTCGCAGTCGCCCATGCACTCCGACTGACCGTCGCCGTCGTCATCGGTTTCCTGCCCACCAACGCCAGGATTCCCGAAGTCATCCAGGAAGTTACAGTCGTTGTCTAGACCGTCGCAAACCTCCCCATTCCCGGACCAGTTGCCCAGATCGAAGTCGTCGCAGTCGCCCTCACACTCCGACTGGCCGTCGCCATCGTCGTCGAATTCCATCCCACCAACGCCGGGATTCCCGAAGTCATCCAGGAAGTTGCAGTCGTTGTCCTGACCGTCGCAGGACTCGACGTTCCCCATCCAGTTGTTGAAATCGAAGTCGTCGCAGTCGCCCTCACACTCCGACTGGCCGTCGCTATCGTCGTCGAATTCCATTCCACCAACGCCGGGATTCCCGAAGTCATCCAGGAAGTTGCAGTCGTTGTCCTGACCGTCGCAGGACTCGGTGTTCCCCATCCAGTTGTTGAAATCGAAGTCGTCGCAGTCCCCCTCACACTCCGACTGGCCGTCGCTATCGTCGTCGAATTCCATTCCACCAACGCCGGGATTCCCAAAATCATCCAGGAAGTTGCAGTCGTTGTCCTGGCCGTCGCAGAGCTCGGGATTGCCAGGGAAGTTGTTCGGATTGAAGTCCTCGCAGTCGGTGTCGAAACACCAGCCGTCGAAGTCGCCATCTCCCGAAGCGTCGTCGCCCTCGCACACATCACAGTCGTCGGGCACCAGGTCGGCATCCCCGTCCAGCAGATCGTCAAAGCCCGGACAGGCATCGAGGTCGTCGCACACGGTGTCGCTATCGGAATCGCCAGACTCGTCGTCGCCGAAGCACAGGTCGCAGCCATCTGGGTTCCCGTCAGCGTCCTCATCCTCGAAGTCGTCGGAGCCTGGGCAGATGTCGCAGGCGTCACCCACTCCGTCGGCGTCGGCGTCGGGCATCGGGCCAATGCCGGTCTGGCCGGTGCCGGTGCCGTAGTCATCGATGTCGATCGTGTTGTTCAAGAAGCCGAGGTTGCTGACCCAAGCGTTCGTCGAGTTGGCATCGATATACACGCCGGTGCCGCTCGAGCCCACCTCGGTCAGGTCCACCGTGACGCTATCGGAAGAGGTGATCTGGACGCCCGTCGTCGCGTCGCAGACCGTGCTGTTGTTCACCGTACAGGAGTCGCAGTTCAGGAAGCTGACCGCGTTCGCCGCCGTGCCGAACTGCTGCAGATTGTTGATGTCGACGCCGGTGGAGTTGTTCACGAAGATGGCGTCGTTGCCGATCGGACCGGCAAAGTCCGACGCGTTGGCGTCAAAGACCCACGGGCCAGTCATGAAGTCGATGCTCAGTCCGCTGTTCGAGAAGGCATAGGCGTTGCCAGTCAGGGAGAGGGAGGAGTCGAAGTTGTTGAGGAGGATTCCAGCATTAGCGGCGTTCCGGACATCATTTCCGGAGATCACATTTGCTCCGGTGTTCGTCCCACCCGAGTCGACCCCATAGGCGCGAGCGGAGAGATCGTTGTTGCTGACCGTCACATCGGTGACGTCAAAAAGATACACGCCGGTGCCGTCACCAGCTCCAGCGAGAGTCAGGCCGACGACGCTGACGTCGCTGCTGTTTTCGACCCGGATCGCGGTGCCCGACGTGATCCCGACAAAGGTATTGGTCCCAGAGATCCCAAACGGACCGGTGAGACTCAGCAGGTACAGCCCGTGTTGTCGACCGTCGAAGGTGTTGCTCTCCAGGCTCATCGACGCGTCGGCACCCTCGAGCTGCATGCCGTATTCGAAGCCGGTGCCCGAGACATCGTTGGTGTCGATGGTCAGGCCTGGGTTGACGCCCGTCGTTTGCATGCCGCGATTGCGGCCGGAGAGGTTGTTGTTGGTCACCGAGAGGTTGGTGCAGTTGTTCGCAAACACCGCTGTGCCCACATCCGACAATGCAGAGAGATCGTGCAGATCGACGGTCACGTCCGTGGTCGTGTCGAGGTACAAGACCGCGCCAGTGCCCACGCCGGTGAAGTCGTTGGTGGTCGACAGCGACCAAGGGCCGACGAGCCCGGAGAGGTACAAGCCGCCGTCGTTGCCCCCGAGGGTGTTCCCCGTAAACTCCAGGCCGGAGTCGAAGTTGTTGAGGATCATGCCGTAGTTGGCGCTGATTCCGCTCACATCGTTGCCAGTGATCGTCGCGCTTGTGTTGGCGGTCCCGCCCGAGTCGATCCCGATGTTGCGCCCCGTGAGGACGTTGCTTGTGATCGCCGCATTGATGGTATCTGCAACGTAGATCCCGACACCGGTGTTGGCTGCAGTCGAGATGTCCATGTTGTCGATCGTGACGTTGTCGAAGCCGTCCAGCCTCACTCCCGTGCCAGCGCTGTCCATGACGATCGCGTAGCCACCACCGTCGAGCGTGATGCCGTCGGCGCCGATGATCAGCGCGTCTCCGGTATAGCCACCGCCACAAACCACATCCGCGCTCAGGGTGGTGCTCACAAGGAGGGTGTCGCCGCAGAGCTGCGCGGAAGCAGACGCGGGCCAAAGCACGATGCACGCGAAGCACAACCACACAAACTGCTTCATGGACGCCCCACTCCCCACTCGAACCTTAGCTGAGAATCATCGGCGTCCGTGCGCCAAACATAAGGCAGACCGGATCGAGATGACACGGCCCATCACCAGTTTTATGATGGAGCCTGACCTCTCCGTCTGGGAGCACTCATCGCACGTCGGCCACCGAACGAGGGCAACACAGAAGAGCCCAGCGAGTCCGATGCGAGGTCGACCGGCCCCGCCGAGCTGAAGCCGATGCCCAACCCTCCGCCGCCAGGCGGGCCAACTACACCGGTGCCCAAGCCGGCGCCAAGCCACACCGACGAGCCGCTTCAGCCCCCCGTCTCCCTGCCCCCGCAGTCCGTTCCGGAGCCCGAACCCGAGCCAGAACCTAAGTTCGAGGCCCTCAAGTCAACGAAAGCGACGCCATTTGGCGCCGAGACTCCGTGGCTGCAGACGCAAGAACGCAAGACGATGCCGCGCCCGACAGCCGACATCTTCGGGCTTCCCGAGGACAACGAGGGCGTTCCCGTGGGCCTCCCCAACCTCCTGAATCTCACCGAGCCCGACGATGACGCCGAGTTCGCCACCGACGACGACGACTTGGAGGACGACGAAGAATGGGAAGACGAGGAAGAGGAAGACGAAGACGAAGAGGACGACGAAGAGGAAGGGACAAGTGAGCCCCGCCCCGCCGTCCAAGCTCAGGCGCCGCCGACCTCAGCAGAAGGCCCGCCGGTCGCCGCCCTCGGTGTGATCGCGGGCGTCTTTGCGGCGGGCATCGCTATTGGCGCGATCATTGGAGCCGTGGTCTGGTGATCACCTAGCGTCCTCCACGATCGCGCGGTGGTGTTCCTTCATCTTCTCGCGAAGATCCTCGACGAAGGCACTCCGCTCGGCACGGACGTCGGTGAGGCCGTCGACGAAGATCTCGCGCTGCTTGGGGTCGAACGTCGCGTGGATGTCCAAGAACGCATCGACGCGCTCGTGCATGACGTCGCGCACGGTGCCGAGTCCGTCGTCGACCAGATCGTGGATCAGCTCGCGATCCGGCTTGTCGGTGCGAAGCTCGTCGGAGACGATCCCGAAGTTCTGCTCGTGGAGCTCACGCAGCTCGTCATGGATGACCTCGGCATCCCCGTGGAAGGCGCGCAGTGATTCCTGCTGCTCCTGGTCGAGGTTCATCTGCATGACCACGCCCAGCATTCCCGCTCCATTGAGCAGGCCGGGCACCTTGGCGACTGCGAAGCCGCCCATCGTGAGGCCGAAGCCGACCATGGCACCAATGACGTAGGGAGTGACTTTCTTCAACTGCATGAGGACCTCCTGGGTTCTGCCTACCAACCTAGGGCGGGGATGTTGAGCACCTGTGGAGGGTCAGCCGTTGATGGCCAGGACCAGACCTCCAGCTCCAAAGCACATGCTCACCAGAGCGGCGATGCAGGCGACGGCCACCAAACCCAGCAGCACCGCTCCCGCGACCTTCCAGTAGCTGATGGGTGCGTCGCCGATGAGGTGGCCGGTCTGACCGTTCACCAGCACGCGATAGAGCCCGCGGCCATAGGTGTAGGCGCCGATATACACAGGTACAAGCACCGGTTTGCCGTCGAGCTTGTGGCTCACGCAGGAGGTCTTCAGGGTGAGCGTCGACTTCTCGTCTTTGAGCATTGCTCGGTGACGAACTTCCATCTCGTCCTGAGCCTTCTGCATGGCGGCCGAACGGGTGAGCTCGGAGATCTCGTAGGGGTCATCGGCCTGATCGGCGTCGAAGGGCGCCATGGCGGACTCGTCGTACTTGCCGAGCTGGCGCAGCTCGGCGATCTTCAGGCTGGCGGAGCTCGGCACCAGGATCTGGTCGAAGTGCACTTTCACCGCACCGGCGACGGGCCGCTTTCCGCTCCTTGTGTTCGCGGACACCAGTGCGGTCCAGTGGGTCTCGAGATCCCCGCTCCAAGCCCAGGCCGGGAGCTGGAGGTGCTTGAGCTCGAGCTTCGCCTGCCGCAGATCGTTTGGATACCAGAAAGACGACTTCGCAAAGGTCACGAAGGTCTCGCGAGCGGCGGCACCCGTCACCTGGAAAGGCACGTATCCAACGGGATCTTCGATGGATTCTGGCGGTTCGAAGGGCACCAGATCCTCGTTTCCACAGAACAGGCACGCCGGCAGGGCACCCACCCGGGCCGCTACGGCACCGCCGCAGCTCTGACAGCGAATGGCCTGGATCTCACTCATGAGAGTTCCGCGATGAGGGCGGTGAGGCCCGCGATGGAGGTGGCGACGAAGATGGCGAAGAGCACGATCCCCAGCACGGTTCCGGTCAGGCAGCCGATCTTCCACCAGGACCTGGGAACGTCTCCGACGACCTCGCCTGTCTGTCCGTTCACCAGGATGCGAACTGCGCCCTTTGGACCCTGATAGACGGCCGTCCACACCGGCAGCATCACCAGGCGCATGCGCTCGATGTAGACCTCGCTGGTAGAGGTGAGGTTGCTGTAGGTACTCCCTGGAAGATGCTCGCGACCGATGACCTCTTTCTCGAGGGTGGCGAGCTCTTTGCCGGCCACGGTCTTGGCCTCCTCTTTCTCGACGGTGGGAAGCTCTGCGTCGACGCCTGCGGTGAGGGCTGGTGCCCAGGGGTGTGAGCGCCCGAGATCGAAGGGCTCGAGCTCGTTGGCCTCCACCTCGGGAAGCCCGCGACTTGCGCTCACCAGGTGGTCGAACCAGCGCTGGGCGTGGGTCGCTCCGAGGGGATGCCACTCGGTCTCTCGAACCTGTCGGGTGCGAACCACCGTCTTGCCATTCACGGTCGTGGTGTAGGTCTCGGTCCGATACCAGTAGATCCCGATCTTGCACTTGAAGCCGGTCCGGACCACCGCGTCATAGGCATAGAACGGTACAAATACTTGCCGCAGCTCCTCTGGTCTGGTCGACTTGCGAAGCTTCTCGGGGGCGAGCCACTTTCCGGCCAGGAAGGAGGCGAGCAGACGGCCCGCCCGATCCCTGGGTACATCGAAGGAAACGACCCGGTCCACCGGCTCGCGGACCGCCTCTTCGTCGAGGAGGGGCGCGTCACAGAACGCACAGGTCGTGGAGAACACGCCCTCGGCCAGCTCGACCTTGGCTCCACACTGTGAGCATCCCTTGATCGCCATGTCAGGCCAGATCCGCCAGGACTTCCCACGGGTGCGGGAACCAGGCCCAGTGGTCGTCGATCCACACCAAGCCGTCGTGCAGCAAGCCGCGTTCCTCGCCCGGTTTCAGGTACTTCCAGGTGAGCCAGGTGCGGCGGGGATTGAGCTGCTTGCAGAGCTCTGCCATCCCGGGATGGAAATGGCGAGAGTGCGCGTTGGGAAACGACATTCCACCGGCAGTGCAGGCCGCGATCAGCACGTTCTCCGACTCCAGCGGCACCGAGATCACCAGCTTGCCTCCATCCCAGAGTTCTGTGTAGCGCTCTCGGGCCGCTGCGGCGATGGTGGGACCGAAGACCGCATTGAAATCGGCGGCAGAGGGTCTCAAGGCGTTGGACAGCTCGACTGGATTCGGCGCACCTATGAAGCTGGCGAGCAGTGGATAGGCGCCCTCGGCGACCTTGGTGAAGATGTGCTCCGAGAGCTGAGTGACGCGGGCGACGGTGTCGGCGTCCGCTCCCTCGAGGGATCCCGGCAGCAGTCCCTGGGCCTCTTTCAGGACCGAGAGCTGGTTGTAGCCCGCCAGACCCGAGAGCACGCGGTGGCCGCGCACCAGGCCATTGGGCTCCACAATGACCATCAACAACCCACCGCGAACCAGCTGTGGACCACTCACGGAGACCTCGAAGAAGGCGATCTCTTCCACCTGGCCGTAGACCGAGACCACCGGCTCGCAGCGATCGCGGCCCTTGTTCAGTGACGCGACGCTGGTCTGCAGCGGCTCGCCGAGACGAATGCTGCGCCCCACCCTGGCGACCTCCGCCGGCCCAAGGCCAAACCCCGCCTTGATCCACGCCTTCAAGCCCGCACGCCCCTCGAGCAGAGCAAGAGCGGTGAGCTGTCCATCGACCATGCTCGCCTGGAGCAGGGCGCCGCTGTCGTCGACGAACAGGCCCATAGGCTGCTTTTGTCCGGGGATCTCCGCGCAGAGACGCCACGATCCCAGCTCTCCGCCGAAGAGCTTGTTCGCCGATGCTGGCAGTGAGAGCCCCTTGACCCGGGCGCTGGTCTGCTCGTCGGCTCGGAACCTGTGCACCGGCACTGGCAGCTGTGAGACCTCTCGGGTCGCCAAGGCCCTGGGGATCGCGGCGGCGTATTGGTTGACCCTCGCCCCGACACCGGCGATGCGCGAGTTCATCTTGCCGGCGTCGGTCGCTGAGAACTTCGCAACCTCGTAGAGCGCTGCCGCGGCGCGGGCGAGCTCTTGTAGGCACTCTCGGATCACATCGGCGACGAGCCCGGTGGGATCCAGCGGCACGCTGTTTTCGCCCTGGGCCGCCAGATCCAGCCACTCCTGACGGTCGATGATCTTCGAGGCGCTCGGACCGCCGTACATCCGCTCGACCCCTCGTTCCTGGGGCTGCGGACCGATCTGGAAGACAAACTCCTCGGGAGCGCCATCCGTGGCACGCCGGCCGTGGATCACCATCCCCCCATCGGCTGCCGACTGGCCGATAGCGACATAGCCGCGAAGCTTCACGTAGAGAGCTGCTTCGGCAGGTGTGCGGGCTTGAAACATCACAGCTCGGCCAACAAGGCGTTCAGACCAGAGCGCGCAAAGTGATCGGGCCGACGTTCTCTCACACGGGCCTCCAAGCCACCCTCTCCTTCCGGTTCGACCACGTCGCGGTCCGGCGCGATCCTGGCGAGGAGCTGGTGGCAGATGCTGACCGCGAGGCGATGATCCGAGGCGCTCAGGACGCCAGGGCGCCCGGGGTGGGTCAGGGCAGTCAGGAGCATAGAGAGCCGGTAGGAGGCGAGGCCAGAAGCGTTGGGCTCACCGAGATAGGCCACATCGGGGTTGCTGCGATCGGCGATCCGATAGGCGCGGGTGAAGCGGTCCATGCCATCGGCGTTGCCCCCACCCGCCATGTGGGGGAACCACTGCGAGGTCGGCCGCTGGGGTGCCTCGCAGACCAGCCGCACATTCCTCCGGTCCTTCCAGTCCTCTCGCACCGCAACCACACCTGAGCCTGCCGAGCGCGCGTGAGCATAGGCGGCCCCGAAGCTCGCCACGGACACCGGGTTCTGATTCCGCTCGGCCAGCCGCTCGCGGGACTTGTCGACCAGATCGAGAAGCAGGAGCCCGCCAAAGCCCTCCACTGCCTGCAGGGACGAGAGCCGACCGTGGCGATCGCACTCGATCCGGAGCACACCTCCGTCCACGAGGGCCACCGCTCGACGTTGGGCGCCGTCTTCGCCCAGTCTGGTCCAGAGGTGCACGCACTCCAGATCGCGTAGGAGGATCTCCAGGAACGCCTCGACGTCGGCGCCCACCCCGAGATGGAGCCCATCGCGAACCGCCGTCGGTAGCAGATACCGGCGCGCCTCGGACTCGTGCTTTGCCACGTCTGCGGCCGACACGTCTCTCACTGCGACGATCGCGCCCGATGCATCTGCCTGGGCCTCGACCAGCGAGCCGTCCGGAGTCCGCATCCAGGCGACGACGCCACTGATTTCATCGGCATCAAAGGCGGACAACTGCGAGCCGAGCTCAGGGGTCACGCTGGCACTCGAGCAGGACGGCCCCGGATAGATCCGGGAGTGTTGCGCCCCGGAAATCGCAGCGTTCGAAGCGCGCATCGGTCAGCACAGCGTCGGTCAGGTCGACCTCGCGCAGATCGCAGCCGGTGAACACCGCTCCCTCGAGCTTCATTCGCTTCATGGTCGAGCCGCGGAAGACCACATCGGTGAGGACGGCGCCCGGCCATCGGGATCGATCGATCTCTCCGGCGATGACACAGCGATCCATGGTCATGCCAGCCCCCTTCGTCACCCCCATGAGCGCGCCAGTGACGGTGCAGTCCCGCCATCGACTCCGCGCGAGCTTCGCCATCAGCATGCCGGTGGAGGCCAGCTCACAGCGCTCGAAGACCGCGTCCTCCAGGATCCCGGACACCAGATTGACAGCTTCGAGCTTGGTTTCACGGAAGAGAGCGCCCGATAGCTGGAGGGCGTGCAGCTGAGTGCGAACCAGGGTCGTGTCTTTGACCTCCAGCCTGCCCTCGCCTTGCTTCCCTCGCTCGAGCCACTCCGCGTGCCCCCTGAGCTGTGCTGCGGTGACAGAACTCACGACTCATTCCCTCCAGGATTCTAGTCTCGGGGCTGACGCCGATGTTCCTGCGCCCGTTGCTCGAGGGATTCTACTGAGAAGCGTGCTTGCACGTCGGCTGGCAACTCGTCGAATGTCACCTCGTTCCCGCCGATCACCAGTGAAGTATCTCCGTTCTGGAACGCTTCAATGATGTTCCCGGCATGGATGAACTCGCGGTCGAGATCGGTGCTCATCACCCCGCCGGCGTCGGTATTGATGGACAGATCGACGTCGTGGTAGAGCATCGCCAAGAGCGGATGCTGGTCCAGAGACTCGATGGAGCCCGTGGCCAGGTTGCTGCCAAGGTTGACCTCGACGTGCACACCGAGGGAGGCGAGCTGCGCGATCTGGTCCTCGGTCGCGTGGGTGACGTGTCCGACACGGATCTGGACATCGGCGTCGCCGGTCGACTGCGACTGGAACTGCTGGATAGCCTCGATGATGGAATCGACGTTGTCGTGGGCCTCCTGGATCGCCGTGGCGCGGAGCTCGGGAGTGTCGGCCGCCGCGAAGTAGCCCTCTCCCACGTGCACCCGCATGACGCCGCTCTCCTGGCCGTTGGCGACCAGCTGCTGCTGCATGTACAGGCACGACTCGACGAAGTGGTCTTGCCCCTGAGACGTGAACGCCTGCTCCTGCCCGAGGTAGTCGACCCCGACCACGAAGCCGCCGTTCTCCGGATTGAACATCTGGTCGATGGCGTTTTGGGTCTTGGCCAGTGCCGTGCCGTCATCGCCCTCGGATCCCAGCGTGTTCCGCGAGCGAATGGCGCCGAGGAAGCGGACTTCGATGCCCACTTCCTCGCACATGCGCGCGAGCACACTTGGCGGCACCTGATCGCTCATGCCGCCCTGGAGCTCGACATAGTCGATCCCCTGTGACTTGAGCCGCTCGAGCATGATTCGGGTGTTGCTGATCGCATCCGATGGTTGGTCGGCGAACAGGGCGCGCCGGACCTTGTAGCAGTCGTCGAACGGCACCGTTCCGGCACTCAACATCGCGGTCAGCTGGGCGTCGTACCACTCTTGTCCGGCGTTGGGGGGCGCCGACTCGAGCACGGCCAGCGCGGACGCGGGAAGGTCGAGACCACTGAGGACCTCGTGCAGGTACTGCTGGGGGGACATATCGTCGGGGGCATTGTGAGCCAGGGCCGCGACCACATCGTCGGTCGTGAAGACGCCACCCTGATGGTTGTGCAGTTCGGTCCTTCCAGACAGGGCTGCTTCGACCAGTGCGGCGCGGACGGGGCCGATGCCGGAGACCCGGTTCTGGAGGTCTTCGGCGGACGCGAAGGGACCGTTCTGCCGCTCGGCGATGATGCGGTCCGCGAGCGTCTCTCCCAGGCCGTGCGCGTCGACGAGTGCCTGTTTCAGGTCGGCGTCGGGCATGTCGTTGAGCTGACGCACGGACTCGGTGACCGGACCGTCACCAGAGGTCTCGATTCGACCGTCGGATCCCCGGGCCTGCCGCAGCACACTCGCGGCGAATTCCATAGCTTGGTCCGGGTCCATATCCCGAGCCATCGCGACGGCGTCGGAGTAGCCAGCCTCATCGAGGTCGGCCAGCGCCATGTCGAGAAGGTGCTCTTGATAGGCCTGGCTGTCGTCGGTGTCGGCGTCCACGTCGTTGACGTGCACGTTGCCGTCTACGTCCTCGCCGTGCACGAGAACTGGCGCCACGCCCTCGCCATCCAGGGTGCTCTCGACGGTGCCGTCGGGGTGACGGATCGCCGCGTCATCGCCGTCGCGAATCACCTCTGTCCCGTCGGACATGACGCCGCTGTCGACCTCGCCACCATCGACCGCGATCGAGCCGTCGTCGAGCTCGACGATCACGGTGCCGTCTGGCGTCTCGATGGCAGTGCCGCCATCGATGTCTACCGCCTTGTTGCCGTCGTCATCCATATAGGCGACCAGACCGGTCTCGGTCTCTTGGTCCGGCGGTGCGGCGGACATATCCGGTTCGCCGACCTCGCCGAGGCCCTCGTTCGCGGCGCGAAGGATGTCCGCCTCGGTCATGCCGGCGGCTTCGATGACGTCCTGATCGCTGATCTCGCTGCCCATCTCCTCTGTGGGAGCGTTCTGCTGCAGGTTCGGGCCCATGCCGTGGGCCGCGCCCCAGTCCCCCGCCGCCTTGTTGAGCGCGCCGCCGACAAAGGACTGCGCCGTAGACTGCGCGACCTGCAGGAAAGCGTCGTCGAAGTCTCCGGTGAAGCGACCCGTCGCCGCATCGAACATCAGCGCGGTCGAGCTGCCCAGAGCGTCGCCCGCCGCGTTCTCGCCACCGGCGATGAAGGCCTGCTGGAGTGCACTGCGGCCCTCCCCGAGCTTCATTCCACCCAGTCGCTCGCCCACACCGGCCGAGATGCCGCTGCTGAGGCCGCCGCTGACACCGGCGAGGGCCCAGTCGGGCTGCTCGTTGATGGCGGCACTGGAGGCACTGTTCACAAATCCAGTTCCGAATCCGACAATTCCCTGGCCGACGATGGTGCGTGCGTTCACCACCCCCTCTGCCTGTCGGAAGATTCCGCCACCGGCGTTGAGGCGTGCGCCGATACCCGCCGTTGCGACCTCGACTGCGGTGATGGCGCCGTCCTGAACCATCTGTTCCCAGCCGTATCTGCCGCCGAGAACCGCGGCATTCAAGATTATCTTCGACGCACCTGTCAGCGCCGCAATCCACATCGCGGCGGCCGGACCGGCGGCGCCACCGGTCGCAAAGGTCACCGCTGCGGCGATGAGGATTGCGGCGATGGTCGTGAGCAGGCTGGCGATGGAGTCCTGACGCTCGCGATAGTGCGCGGCGTTGATCCCCACAAAGGCGCACAGTCGACGGTAGTCTTCGTACTGCGCTGGTGTGCCGGCAAAGGACCCATCCGCGTTGTAGGCGCTCCCGGTCGGGCTGGTGCTGGCGACCACGTTGAGGAGGGCCTGCAGGTTGTCCGCGTGGATGCGGAGGTTGGTGTCCTCGTCCGAGTCGCCCATGATGGCGCGCCCGAAGCCGGTGGACTCCTCGCCGACGCTCCACTTCAGCTCGTGGTTGACGAGAGCGAGGCGCTGCTCGTCGTTCATGTACTGCTCGTCGCCGAGGAGCAGCCCCTCCATGTCGCGGCGGTCGTCGCCACTGACCTCGGAGCCAAAACCGGAGTGCTCGTTGACACCCAGATCCCGGTCCAGGGCATCTGTGACGCCGTTTCCGTGCGCGTCGGCGTACAGCTCTCGGGTTTCTTGGACCTCGTCGGGTCGCATGCCCTCGTAGGAGCGCTTCAGGCGGTCCTCGTCGGTCCCAGCACCGTCGATGGACAGGAAGGTCAGATCGGAGACCACCTCGGCGCTGTTCGTGCCGGCGTCCAGCATGTTGTCGTGTACACGCTGCTCGACTGCGGAGTTGTCGGAGTTGGCGTACTCGGCATCCATGGCCGCGTCGAGGTTGGCGAAGCCGGACTCTGCGCCGTACTGGTCCTGCCACTGCTGACGGAAGGCTGCTGCGCGGGCATCGCGCATGGCCTCGGCCTGGGCGCGAACCGCGGCATCGTCGCTGCGGAGCTGCTGTTGGAGCTCGGCGCTCATGTACAGCGCGGTCTCCATGTTGGCCTCGGTTGGGCCTCCATTGCGGGTGCGCTCGACCTCGAAGCGGGCCACGTCGGCGGCCATCGAGTCGTTGCCCTCGGTGGCGAGGGCAGTGGCAAGATCGGCGTTTGCCCCGGTTATTTCGCGGGTGATGGTGTAGACTTCGCCGGTATTCGGGTCGTACTGCTGGACCTCGACGGGCTCGGTGACAGCCGTCACGAGAGCGGCGGATGCAACTGCGGGATCGACCGGGGCCACGTCGGTCTGACTCGCGGTGACGCCGTTGTTGATGTTGTAGAACTCGGCCTGCACAGAGGCGAGCTGGTTCGAATCGATGCCGGCGAGCGCGGAGTGCAGCGCGTCGTCGTCGCCCTTCCTCCGGGCTGAGTTGATCTGGTCGCGCAGGCGATAGGCGTCGGCGCGAGCGACGTTGCCAACCAGCAAGCTCTCGGTGACGTCGAGGTCGGTGCCGTCGAGGTTGTCCTGGAGTTCGGCGCGAGTGCTCTCCCAGCCAGGCAGGTTCTGCATCGCCGTCATGTCTTCGGGAGACAGGTCGCGCAGGATCGTCTCGATCTGCGCCTCGTCGTCGCCGTACCAACACATGTTCTCTTCGAGTTCCATCTGCGCGGCGAGAGCGGTGTTGCCGGCCAGATAGTTCTCCGCGATGCTCAGCTCCGAGCCGGACAGATCGTCGTACAGCCACTGCACCAGCGAGTCGCTGCCCGGGTACTGCATGCCCCACATCACCTTGGCGGCGGCGCCGTGGGTAGAGGTGGTGACCTTGCGAAGCGCGTTGTAGAGCTTGCTCTCGTCGGTGCCCCAGCCACGCATGGCGCTGTAGGCGTTCTTGCACATGTCGCGGAGCTCGGACTCGACATTGGTCGCCGCGCTCGAGACGTCGATATTGGCCTCGAACGCCGCTATTTCTGTGTCGAGCTCGGTGCCGTACGCGACGTTGAGACCGGAGAGGATCTCGGTGGTCTCGGTGAGCTTGGTGGCCAGGGCCGCGTCACACTCGGCGATATAGGCCGACATGTCTGCCTGGACCGGAGCCACATAGTCCGCCATGGCGACGTCCACGGCACTGCCGATGTCCAACATCGACTGCCCGAACTGGAGGGACGCCTCTTCCATGTAGCCGCACTTCTCGTCTGCGATGCGCTGCGCCTCTTCCTGGTTGGCGGCGACGAGCTCGCTCACGTGGGAGTAGTCGTCGGAGATCATCTGATCGAGGCCACCGATGGCGGCGCCGTAGAGCCCATCGAGCTCTGCGAGGTTCTCGGCGTGGAATGCTTGCAGCTCGGCTGTGTGCTCGGAGATGTAGGCGTCGACCTGGTCCTGGGTCATGAAGACACCGTCAGGCAGGCCGGCACGGATCTCCTCGACGCGGGCTGCATAGGCATCCGCAAAGGCCGCCGCAGTGTCGGTGAACAGCGCCGTAGCACTGTCGCTCTCACCCTGGATGTCGGCGTCGAGCTGGCCGCCGCCGCCCTGGAGTTCGGCGTTGGCCGCCGCTTCATCCTCGTCGAGCTCGGCGAGCGCCTCGGCCTCGGCCTGATCCACCGAAGCTACGGCGTTGGGGTGCTCTTCGTCAAACTGCAGGTTCGCGGTATCATATGCGGCCTGCACGGCCTCGGCGCCGTGGTTGCCCAGCTCCTCGACCTGGAGCTGGAGTGGATCGAGGAACCCCTGGATCACCGCGCCGAAGTCCTGGGCGTTCACGGCCTCGTTGGCCTTTTGTGGGGCCTCGTTCTTGAAGCGGTCCACGGCAGCATCGACAGCCTGACCCGCGACGTCCATGCGCTTCTCACCCTTGTAGCGCTCGAGGGCGTTGCCACTGCCGCGATGTACACCGATGATGGCAGCCCGACGCCCGGCGAGACTGTTGGCCTTTGCGTCGGCCGTCGCCTGGAAATCCGTCGCCGCGGTCTGGGCCATGGTGTCGAACGGGCCAAGCCAGGTGGCGTGCTGGGCGTTGACGCTCTCTTGGGCCGCCAGGTACTGCTCGCTCATGAGGCCGAGCTGGGTCTCGAAGCTGGCGTCGAGGGTGGCCCGACCCGAGGTGGCGTCGGTCTCGATCTGCGCGCGCGCAGCGTTCGCAGCCTCGGAGACCTGGCTCCGCGCCGCCGAATAGGCCGCCGAGATCGAACCCTGTGCCGCCGACGTCTCTCCGCCCATGTTCCCGGCTTCGGCGGCCATCTCGGACGCGACTGTGGAGGCGAGCTGCTCCGCTCGAGCGACCACCTCCGCTTGCATGCCCTGGATCATCGCCTGCACACCGGAGAGCCCGGCCTGGATCGAGGCGTTGTGCTGTTCCGGAGTCATGCCGGTTTGTTCGCCCACAGCCAGGGACTGCTGCTCGTCGAGTTCCCCGCCGCTGTAGTCGATGGGCGCCACGCCCAGCGCGGGCTGTGCCGTCGCCACGAGGGGTGCGCCACCGCCGCCACCGCCGACCACAGGGCCTTCACCGCCGCCACCGCCGCCGCCGCCGCCGTCGACTTCCTGAGCCGCCCCCGCTTCGCCTTCGCCCTCGCCCTCGCCCTCGCCCTCGGTCAGCTCTTGGCCCTCTTCGCCACCGCCGTCGCCGCCGCCGCCCCCGTCTTGCTCGGTCTCCTCTTGGTTGGGCTCGTCGCCGCCGCCCCCGCCGTCGCTGGGAGCAGTGCCGTTCTCGTTCTCCTTGTCCTCGCCCTCTTCGGAGACCTCTTCCTCCTCTTCGCGCTCGTCGAGAGCGAGCGGACCGCCGCCCTCTTCGTCGAGGATGCGATCGACGGATTCCTGGTTCCCAAGCTCATCTTGGATGGTCAGCGAGCTGTCTCCAGCGCCTGGTCCCTGAGTCGCGTTTGACGTCGAACCGACGTCGGGCTTTGAGCCTTTTTTCTGCTTTGACATAGTAAACCCTGAGGAGTGGGAAATACGATAGTTACAACCTAGCACACCGATCGGTTTGCTGTCTCAACATCCCCTCAACAACCCGAGGGCATAGAGTCTGTATGCAGGTCAAATCGCGGATCCTCGTTGTCGAAGACGACCTGAAGGTGGTCGAAGGTCTGGTCAACGGCCTCACTCGGGCGGGCTTCGACGTCACCGTCGCGATGGACGGTGACGAGGCGGCCAACCAGGTCGTCACTGGCTCATTCGATCTGGTGGTCCTCGATCTGATGCTCCCCGGGCGCAGCGGGCACGAGGTCCTGCAGGCCATGTCGGGCCGGGTCAGCACCCCGGTCGTGGTGGTGAGCGCCCGCACCGAGCTCCAGGCGCGCCTGAAGAGCTTCGATCTCGGAGCCATCGACTTCGTTCCCAAGCCCTTCTGGATGGAGGAGCTCGTCGCAAGAATCCGGTCCCGCCTGGACATGCGCCAGGTTGCGCCCCATCGAACCCGGCGGATCGGCACCGCTGAGATCGATCTCGACGCCCGCTGTGTGCAGAGATCCGGCTCCAATCTGGCCCTCACCCACCACGAGTTCAACATCCTGGCCTGGCTGGTAGACCGACCGAATCGCCCTGTTTCCCGCCGACAACTCGCCGAGAACACCCTCGGCGAAGAGGGGGCTCAGCTCGAGCGCACCGTGGACAGCCACGTCTCGAGAATCCGTGGAAAGCTGGGCTCGGACGCCATACATCTGCGCACTGTCTGGGGCGTGGGTTACGTCTTCGATCCCGGAGCACAGGTTTGACCCTCACGGCCCTGAAACCCAGGATCCTCCTGGGCGCCATCCTGTCGGCATTCGTCACCCTGGTGATGGTTGTCTTCTCTGGCCACTTGATCCACCGGGTAGGCCTCAATCCCGGCGACTGGGCGCTGCCAGATGAAGCCATCGCCGCGTGTGAGGCAGACCCCGCCACCTTCAAGCGCGGCGCCCTGAACCTCGTCGAAGTCTATGCCTACGACTTGGCGGGAGTGTCCGCGAATCCCTCCGCTCCACCGTTCGGCAATCCCCGCCTCCTCGCCAGGGTCCAGGCAGACAACGGCGCCGCGGGTTGGATCAATCGCAAGCGCGTCTTGGCGGTGCGCGCGGCAGACAGTGGACCCTGTGCGATCATGAAGATCGTCTCCACCCCACCCAAGTCGGCCGTCCAGCGCGTGGTCGTCGGCTTCGGCATCGGGGGCGCTGCCACCATGCTCCTGGTCGGCTGGCTCACCTGGATGCTCACGGTCCGCCCCCTCGTCGCCCGGATCGAGCGCATCCGCGACGCCGCTCACGATGTTGGGGCCGACCGGTATCGCGCCGCCGAAGACAGCCAGGACGATGCGCTCACCGAGATCGTCGAGGCTCTCGAGCGCTCCCACGAACGAATCACGGCCGACCGCGCCGAGCTAGTGCTGCGACACGAGGCCCTCGAGCGCCACCTCGCCGAGATCGCCCACGACCTGCGCACGCCTCTGGCCTCCCTGCTCCTCGCCATGCAGGATCTCTCGGCCGAGGTGGATGGAGGCCCCGCACAAGCCGCCGCCAATCGCGCGATCGGCGATGCGGCCTATGTCAGCTCTCTGGTGGAGAACCTGCACCACGCGGCACGTCTGCGACACGGGCTGGTTGCAACCGAGGGACAGACGGACCTCACCTCCCTCGTGCGCAGACTTGGCGTTCGCTTCGCCGCCCTGGGAGCCCACCAGGGAACCCAGGTGGCCACCGCGACACCAGATGACAGGATATTAGTAGCTTGTACGCCGTCGATCGCCGAGCGTGCCATCGCCAACCTCATCCACAACGCCCTGGCCCACGGTGGGAGCCATGTCGCGGTGGTCTTAGAGGCCCATGCGGATGGATTCCTCCTCTCCATCGCCGATAATGGTACAGAGCTGGCCGATACCGATGCCCACGACCTCGCCGCGCGCACCTTCGCCGCCGATGCAGCTCGGCCACGCGGTCCCGGACTGGGCGTGGCCATCGCCAACGAGGTGGCCCGTCAGGTCGCGTGGGAGATCTCGTACACCGCCCCCGAAGGCGGCCTGAGAGTCGAGATTCGAGGCCAGGTCCGGAGTCAGCCGGAGGACTTGACCGGCAACTGTAGAGGTCAAGTCCGGAGGCAAGGCCATGGCCTGTGAGCTGGCGTACATAATGGGCACTTCGTCAGACTCCCCGTCAGGGGAGCGGCGAATTGCCGACTTGCGAAGCAGTCTA
>PJEL010000124.1_pt1 | contig 87785 bp, 71 predicted proteins | sample 1853271 | NCBI WGS metagenome assembly PJEL01 (sample SAMN08108733, study PRJNA415343) | Invertebrate metagenome, whole genome shotgun sequencing project. | host: Globobulimina | place: Sweden: Gullmar Fjord | collected 2015-08
GCTTTGGCGAACAGTTTTCTGCGGTTTCGATTCTTCATGATAACCATTGGTATAAGCAATCTTCTGTTGCCTGGAGCCTCGTTTTATCTTCACCTCTTTCTGCTGGTTTCTTTGAGAATCATTGCCTATTTTAAAATAGGTGATAGCATGGCTGAGTGTATCAGCCTGATTAGCCAACTGCTCGGAGGTAGAAGACATTTCTTCAGATACAGATGCATTTTGTTGAATAACCTGATCCAATTGCTGGACAGCAGAATTAATCTGTTCCACACCCGTACGCTGTTCATTGCTTGCCATACTGATTTCCTGGACAAGTTCAGCTGTCTTTTGAATATCTGGAACCAGCTTCTCCAGCATTGCACCTGCGCCTTCAGCAATTTCCACACTCGATCCTGACAGCTTACTGATTTCACCAGCTGCGGTCTGACTTCTTTCTGCCAGCTTCCGCACTTCCGAAGCAACAACAGCAAAGCCCTTACCGTGTTCTCCAGCACGAGCTGCCTCAATGGCTGCATTCAAGGCCAACAGGTCTGTCTGCCTGGCGATCTCTTCAATAATGGAAATTTTTTCAGCTATTTGTTTCATCGCATCCTTAGTTTCATTCACCGCCTGACCACTGGCTTTGGCATCATCTGCTGAACGAGCGGCAATCTTTTCGGTCTGTTGAGCATTATCAGCATTCTGACTAATATTTGCTGCCATTTGTTCCATGGAAGAAGATACCTCTTCTGCAGAACTTGCCTGTTCAGTAGCTCCTTGAGACATCTCTTCCGAACTGGAATTCATTTGCTGACTACCAGTAGCCACATTGTCTGAAGCAGCTTTCACGTCACTTACAATCTGACGAAGTTTTTTTGTCATAAATGCTAATGCTTTCCCTAGGGAGTCTTTATCTGAAAGGAGTGTTACCTTGACATTCAAATCACCATCTGAAATCTTTTCAGCTACCCGTACGGTATCTTTCAAATTATTCACCATGACGGAAAATGACTCAAGTATCCCTGTTTTTGGTTTATCATCAAATGCTACATCCAGATTTCCTTCAGCAACTTGTCTGGCTATATCAGCAATTTCAGAGGGTTCGCCGCCGACCTGTCGTTGGATATCACGAGTTACAAAAAAGGCCAATACAAGTCCAATCACAATGGCAATCACAGCGCAGCCAACTACAAGCAGTATGGTTTTCTGAACAGTGTTGACACTTTCTTCCTGCCGTAATTCCATTAATCCTTGTTCTTCAGCGCTGAATGCTGCCATAATTTCCCTGAACCCGTCAAAATACTTTTTACCTCTTGACTCTCCGATCAGATCTGCCATATCATCCATAGTCTTGGCATCACCAATACTTCTTCGCAGTGCAATCTGTGAACTGACGACCTTTTCCTGCCATTCGCTAATAGTTGTCTCAATTTCGCCCAGTAACTGAACCTGTGCCGGATTATCGTTAACAGTCTTGGACAACGATGCAATCAGTGTGGTAAACTGCTTACTTCCATTATTATATGGTTCCAAAAAACTTTCCTGACCAGCTAGAAGGAAACCACGTGCACCCGTTTCCATATCAACTGCTGAACTCAAAATTTCCTTGCCTGTTGCAATAACATTTTGCGTATGTTGGACCCAATCTGTGGTTTGGGTAATTGTATGTCTATTATCTTCTGCGGCAATAGTTGCCTCTCTGGCTGCTTCCTGGCGGTCAACCAATAAAGATGCTTCTCTGCCGATAAATGTGGTTATTTGATTACGCAATTTATCAACATATTTCTTACCCCTTGCTTCACCAACCAAAGATGCGACAGCATCCATGGTTACACTTGAATCAGAACTGACTTTTCGTCGCAACTGAATTGCAGGTTCTGTTACTTTTTCTTGCCATTGATCATGATTTGTATTTATCTCTTCAAGCAATTGTACCTGTGCTGGATTATCATTGACAGTGATTGACAGTGATTTATTGAGGCTATCAAAGCTTTTAATTCCAGTTTTATACGGATCAAGAAACTCCTCTTTCCCTGCCAGAAGAAAACCTCGCATACCGGTCTCCATATCAACTACAGCTGCAAGCATCTTGTTTGCAGCAGCAATAACCTTATGAGTATGTTCCACCCATTCAGAAGTTTTTTCAATTAAGCGACTATTTACTTCATTTTCCTCTGTTGCTTTTTTGGCATCTTGCTGTCGCTGGGTCATTAACACAGCTTCCCTACTGATAAATATTGCAATCTGCTCCCGAAATTTATCAAAGTATACCTTTCCCCTGGCCTCTTTAATCAGGTCTGCCATATCATTCATAGTGTCGGCATCGCCAATTTCTTTCCGAAATTCAATGGTCGGTTCAGTTACATTTTTTTGCCAGTCTCGCAGAATTTTTTCTGCAGAGTTGAGCCGTTTTACCTGTGCGGGATTATCATTCACAGTCTTCTGCAGCGATTCTATCGTTGCATAGGTTTTTTCCTCTCCTCCTTTGTAGGGGGCAAGAAAGTCATCATTGCCAGCGAGCAGGAAACCGCGCATACCAGTTTCCATATCAACTGCTGAACCAATAATACTGTTGGCACTTCCCAACACTTTGTGGGTATGATCCACCCAGTTATTTGTTTTTTCAATTGATTTAATATTATAAATACTTATGGTTCCGAGGATAACCAGCAGGACCAGAGGACCACATATTCCTAACAATATCTTCTTTCTTAAACCTAGATTAGATAATTTCATTTTCTGCTCCGTTTTCATCGTTCTAATAGTTGTATAGCCTTTACTATCAAAGTATTGAGCCCATCAAATGCCCTCTCCATGGCCAGCCTCCATTGTTGCAATTTTGTCTATGCTGCTTATTCAAAACAATTTCCCTCTGATTCTTTCACCGATTTAATCAGTTTGGGAATGGTGATATCACCTTTCAGGGTCACTGTTCCCTTGTCTTCTGTAACCATCTCAAAGTTCATCATTTACCTCTCAGCTCCTCACCACTGAATAGATCTGAGACACTGGCCGAATCTCTTTTTACAATCGGTTTTGTATTTGTCCATGCAATCCAATTCCCAGTAAGTTCTTCCTGAAGGAAAAAATTCAGTAAGCAATCGTAGTATAGCAATCTCATCATCGTTCCATTATTCTGCCAGACAAAGATTTCCAGATTCAAATCATTTAAAAGAGATCTTGAAATACTCATATTTCTGTTATTCATATGCTTCACTCTGGGTATTCCATTTTAACCTATTTAGGATATCTGTATTTTTTGACATCAAAGTATCCAGACAAACAACCAAAAGAAAAACCTGTTTGCATCAGCCAATAGTTTTCACAATGAATGCCAGATTTTCAACAAACATAAATTTTCAATGAATACAGACTGTTAATAAATTCCCAAAGTATATCACATGAAGATTTAAGGCGTTATTGTCTGGTAATTAATGACAATGTCTGGAATAACATGACAACTTGATAAGAAAAGAATAAGAAAATGGAATACTCACTGCTAAAAAGTGATTACTTAAAAAACCACCTCGTGTGAGAAGATAAATGAGAAGATAAATGAGAAGATAAGATTAATTAATAAGGATGGGATCAGGCCACGACAAAGCTCATAAACTTTACAGGAATCTAGTTATCGACGTCTTTGAAAAGAATTTATTTAGGCGTGATTTTTACACTAAATATAGATTTAAGCTTGTTGACAAACAAGATACATGAGCAAACAGGAGAAATAGTTCTTCGTCTTAATTTACAACTAACTCGCAGTAAGGCGATTTCAATACAATGCTAACCAGCACATGGACTTTACGGTGAAAACGTCGATTGATTAGGTCGAAATTTACTTGCTCCGCCGCTCACTCGTGATGTTCTGCACCAAAATAAGGAAATATATGAAGCAAATTTCATCCATTTATGTTGCGACATCGCTTGATGGTTTCATTGCTAGGAAAAATGGCGCTATTGATTGGCTAAATGAAGCAAACAAAACCGTCCCCGAAGATGAAGACTGCGGATTCATTTCATTCATGAATTCAATCGATGCTCTAATTATGGGACGAAAAACATTTGAGACAGTTTTATCCTTTGGATGTGAATGGCCATATGGCGATACACCTGTAATTGTTTTGAGTCACAAGAATGTAGAAATACCAAACAATTTACAAACAACAGTTTCCTTCTCAAACGAATCACCTACTGAGCTGACAAAGCGATTGAAAAAAAAAGGTGCGAAGCGTCTTTATATCGATGGAGGAGCAACAATCCATAGTTTTCTCAAGGAAGATCAAATTAAAGACATAACAATTACCGTTATCCCCATCGTTATAGGTGATGGAATTCCCCTTTTCGGAAAACTACAAGAAGACATTCTACTCAAACACATTGAAACAAAGGTTTTCGATTTTGGTTTTATTCAATCAACTTATGAAATCATAAAAAATTCTAGTTATTAGAAAAGGCCACAAAATCTTAATCAACGATAATTATAATCATTTTTCTCTGATTTCCTGTTAACCAATGATCTTTCCACGCTAAAGCCCATCACCCATACCCATCTGAATATATCCGCAAGGACATGACTGAGCACATATATGACACCCCACACATTTGCTGTAATGGGTATACATTACCTCACCAATTTTATTATGTGAAAACTCCTCAATAGCTGACTGAGGACAATATATCAAACATTGACGGCATTCAAAACAAAGACCGCAACTCATGCATCGCTTTGCTTCAGCGCGGAACTGTTCTTCAGATATACCTATGGCTGCCTCTAAGCTCAAACCATTTGCACAACGGTCCTCATCCAACACCCATCTTTGCCTGCTCCGCTCTAATTCCGGGTAAAAGTCAAGACGCATCCTGTCAGATGTAATAATTGGCCTGGAATCAGGTGGACGAAAACGATTACCATTTAATTGATCATCTATCATCTCTGCAGCTATTCTCCCATGACCAATAGCAGTTGTTACCAACGCCAGATTGATGACATCGCCACCTGCGTAAATCCTGTCAGCTACAGCCCAGTTCTTATCAGGCTCAAGCCAACCATGCTTATTCACATCTAGCTGAAGACCTTCATATTGAGGACGTTGACTAATTGCAGAAATTATAGCAGAACAAGGTAGCTCAAAATCAGAGTTTGCAATTGGAGATACTATACACCGTCCACTTTCATCCTTTTCCCCAAGTTCCATCTTTGAACACTTCACGGCAACAGCCATACCGTTCTCAGTTCTAGCCCCAACTGGAGCGACCAGATATCGAATTTCTATCCCTTCAAGCAACGCATCCTCAATTTCCCGCTCAAGAGTTGGCATCTCAGCACGCGTTCTTCTGTACAAAATTGTCACCTTCGCGTCAAGACGACGAGCAACACGCGCTGCAGTGACAGCACTGTTGCCTCCTCCAATTACAACTACGTTATTCCCCACATCGACAGTCTTTCCAGAATTGACCAAATTAAGAAACTCTATTCCACTTAAGACATTAGCAGCATCCGCGCCCTCTCCCGCCAGCGTTATTCCTTCTTGCGCACCTATGCCAATAAATATTGAGTCAAATTCAGTTTGCAAATCCTCCAGACTCTTATCAACGCCAATAATCATATTACATACTATTTCAACACCCATCCTGACTATTGCGCCTATCTCCGCATCCAGAATATTTCGAGGTAATCTGAATGCTGGAATACCATAACGCAGCATCCCTCCTGGTTTATCAAGGGATTCAAAAACAGTGACAGAATAGCCTCGCCTTGCCAGTTGAAACGCACAGCTCAAACCGGCCGGGCCAGCCCCGATCACCGCAATCTTTTTATTAAGGCTATCTTCACAAAGTTTCTTGTGATCTAAACCATGTTTGATGCCATAATCGCCAAGCCAACGTTCAAAACCAGCGATATTTACAGCACCATCCTCTTTTTGGTCACGATTACATTTGTCCTCACAAGGATGCGGGCACACGCGCCCACAAGCTGCTGGAAAAGGTGTGGTTTTGCTTGCTTCATGCCATGCATGTTCATACGATTCCTGCCAACTTCGTTTCTTCAGCTCCGTATGCTGAACAATACTCAACCAACTACGAATATCATTACCTGCAGGACATCCATGAGAACATGGAGAAAGCTGCTGGACATAGATAGGACATTTATGGCTGTGGTCACCAAAAGCAACGACTTTGTTTATCCCTTTTTCTTCACAATATTGAGGAAAATGCCAGTTGAGAGCAGCGTCAAGAACAGGATTGGATTTAGTATTTTTTTTATCCATAAACTTACCTTTAAAATCGAACATGTGCTGACTGATTAAAGGTTGTTCGAGCATGCCGATAGCTATCAATCATATCTTTTTCAAAGACCAGATTCGTTGCTGCAAAAAAATGCTTCCAGCCAACCCGGTCAATCCATTCCCCCATTCGCTCCCACGGCCGCCCTTCCTCTTTAAAGGCGAGAAGAATTCTTTTTACGACCTCATTTACTTCCGGCCATCGAGGTGGATTATTTGGCAGATTCTGCGCCACCAAACAACCTCGAGCGGGTTTTGAGCGAGCATTAGAATTTTTACCACCAACCCAAATCCCAAATTTCGAATGTACAGGATGATTAATTTCCATTGCCGGGCATGCACCAAAACAGGCACCGCAATACATACATTTTTCATGATCAACCTCTAACGACTGCTTACCGTTAACCACTGTTGGCCGAATTGCTGCTACTGGACAACGGGCAACTACCTTTGGCAATTCACAAATATTAACAAGATTGTCATGGTTAATACGAGGCGGGCGAGTGTGCTTCACCACAATAGCAATATCAGCCTGCCCTCCACAGTTAATAGCACAGCAGGAAGTGGAAATACGTACCTTGCTTGGCAGTCGTAAAGACTTGAAATCTTCATACAAATTGTCCATTATGGATTTAACCACTCCAGATGCATCGGTGGCTGGAATATCACAGTGCAACCACCCCTGAGTATGGGCTACATTTGTGACACAAGGACCAACCCCCCCGACAGGTAAACCAATTTCCTCCAGTTCCCTGATCAACGACTCCACCTTGTCTTCATGTGGAGTCATGAGTTCTACATTATTTCGTGCTGTAAAACGGAGATAACCATCAGCATACTTATCAGCTATATCACATATTCGCCGAATCAAATCCACCGAATCCTGGCGTGGAGTTCCAGCCCTCACTGTAAAAAGAACATCTCCACTTTGGGCAATATGCTTTAATACTCCGGGCCTTGGTATCTCATGATATTTCCATTTTCCATAATTATTTTTAACTACCGGATGAAGAGCTTCCTGGTAATCATAAGGGCCAGACTCAACTGTTTTCCAAGTTCTTTCCTTAACCATGCCCCCTCCTTTAATACTCAGACTTATAATACGGATTACTTCTTGGCTTAGTAACCATGTCGACTGATACCTTTAACCCTACACCATCTAAAAACTGTTGTAGCCCAACCCGTTCAATGGTTTCCCCTATTCTCTCATGATCAAAACCATTATCATTCCACCAATTAATAATGGTTTCGCTTAAAGCAATAAAAGCATCGACATCTTCGTCTGTCTCCATTTTGAAAAAAGGAACAATCATGGTTCCCCCCATTGCCCCTGCCTTTAATATATTTTTCCCGCCAAGCAAGATAGTCAACCCTCTTTCTTTACCTGGGGACAAGGCCTGATTCAGAACGTTCAAACAATGCATGCAATGAACACAGTTGGCATTGTCGATAACTATATCATCGTTTGCCAGTGATATTGCTTGGGTTGGACAACGGTTGATCACATTGTTTACCAAATCATCAACACCGTTTTCTTGAACCCAGGCCTTAACAGCTTCTGAGTCTACCTGGATAGAATCACGCCACATTCCAATAACAGACAGGTCGGAACGAAAGATTGAATTGCTGCAATCATTTGGACATCCAGAAAATTTAAATTTGAATTTATAGTTGTATTGTGGACGATGAACATCGCCTGTAAAATGTTTTAAAACTCTATAATGCAACTTCAAAGTATCATAACAAGCCTGCTCACAACGGGCTGGCCCTACACAGGAAGCACCTGTACGCATACCAGGACCTGCTCCGCCAAGATCCCATCCATCCTGGTTAAGATCATCGAAACATTCCTGAACTTTGTCCTCCTCAATACCCTGCAGCATGATATCACCAGTCTGACCATGCAAAGCTATCAATCCAGAGCCGTGTTTTTCCCACTTGTCACAAAGATTTCTGAGCATTTTTGTATTGTAATGTAAAGCAGGAGCAGGCTGAACCCTAAGAGTGTGAAATTCATATGCCTCTGGAATTTGCTCTTTTATCATGGAACGACGACTGATTATGCCACCGCCATATCCCCGTACCGTGACCAATCCACCTTCCCAATATCCCATTTTGGTTTGATAAGAATATTCCAGCTGATCCATCACGCCTCTAAGCATTGGTTTTCTGGTGCGTTCAGCCAATTCTTTAAGTCCACCAATAAAACTTGGCCAAGGACCATTTTCCAACTCATCAAGCATAGGAGTCGGATTTAAAAACTTTTGACCCGGATTCGACGATTTTTCACTAGGAGCACTGTCGCGCTTGTCCTTACCCATATCATTCCTCCAGAATGCTCACCTGTAAAACAGGGGAATTTCAATACTATATTATATATTTTATCAAAAATTTGTATGGAGACGGTAGCGATTTTTCAAAGAGTACAATTATGAAGGATTAGAATCGACTGACAAATAATATGTCAGAAATAAAAGATGACTAAGCTAAAATTCCGATATACAGATAAACGCAGACTCCGAGGATTGTTTTTTTAAGTGGTAAGACCTACACAAAAGATGTCGAGTGTTTAAAAAAAAGCCTCTATACAGTAAATTAGACTTTTTGTGACACCATCATAAAACAAAAAGATTAAACTAAACATATGACAATCGTTTTATTGACCTACCTGATACTTGGTGCTTTTGCCGGTGTACTTGCCGGTTTGCTCGGCATTGGCGGCGGCCTCGTTATAGTGCCCATGCTTGCATATATTTTTCCAAGTCAGGGCATTGCCCCTGCTCATATAATGCATCTCGCCTTAGGTACATCCCTGGCCAGCATTATATTCACCTCTATATCCAGCTTTCGTGCGCATCACAAACGAGGAGCCGTACGCTGGGATATTGTCATCAAAATCAGTGCAGGTATAATGATTGGAACCTTTGCTGGAGCATGTGTAGCATCCTCTCTGCCGACCAAAGTCCTCAAAGGCATTTTCATGACTTTTCTCTACTATGTCTCAATTCAATTACTGGTAAATAAAAAACCAAAACCTTCTCGAGACATTCCGGGCAACTCTTTTCTCACTGCTATTGGCGGAGCAATAGGAGTTCTCTCCAGCCTGGTTGGAATCGGTGGTGGCTCCATATCTGTTCCATTTCTTGTGTGGTGCAATATTCCCATCCACCATGCGATTGGCACAGCCTCTGCGATTGGTCTTCCCATAGCCGTAGCTGGTGCTGCCGGATTTTTATGGAAAGGATTGCAGACATCCGGACTACCTCCTTACTCATTGGGATATATTTACCTGCCAGCACTTATTGGTATGGCCTGCGCCAGTGTACTGACGGCTCCTCTGGGAGCCAAACTGGCACACAGCCTGCCCATTGTAAAACTCAAAAAAGTATTTGCAGTGCTACTCATGGCTGTGGCAACCCGCATGTTATTTGATATTATCTAACGTCCTTTTTTGCCTGTTTTTTCGTTTGATTAGTTATATATTTTTTGCCAAAAAATCTTTTGCAAAACTGTATACTAACGGAAGCACTGCTTCCTCAAGTATACAGTTAACAGCATTGTTGTGTATGCACTCAGATTGAGACACTTCACAACATCACCGAATAACTATTTGAAATAATTAACCTTACCGATAAAAAACTATCATCCTTTGCATATGGAGCCATATTTGCTTTATGATTATTGAATATATGCTTTCACGGCGAATCTATCTGTCGTCGCTTTTTTGACCACAAACAAAAGGAGCTCACAATGGTAGACCAGGAAAAAAGCAAAACAATTGATAAAGCGGATATTATTACTGATAAAGCCGAATACAAATTGTCCGATCTTTGGAAAAAAGAAGATTATTGGGCAATTTGGCTTGGCTTTGCCATACTGGTGGTTGGCTTGGTGATTTATTTACCAAGACCACCTGAAAACATGCAGACAAATATTGCTGCAGCAGAAAAAACCATGCAGGTGGAAGCTGCAAAAGCTCCTTTTAAAACCATTGAATGGTTCAAGGCAAACGATGCCAAAAGAAAAATCAAAGCCAATAGTTCAAGTATTGGAAAAAAGATTAAAACATTTATGAGTAAACCTCATAAATGGAAAACAAATCCTGTTGATGCCTTCATCATGACAGAAAAACAGGCTGCAGCGAAAAAGGTAAAAGCTGTTAAAAAATATGAGGCAGCAAAAAGTAATGAAGCACAGCTGTTTTCTACTGCTTCAAATGCCCAACAAGCTGCGACAGCTGCTGGTTTTACCAATGAACAACTCAATCTCATCGCAAAAGATTCAATTGCTCAATGGCGCGACAGTCATCGAAAAACATCCGGTGCCAAGAAAAAGACCAAAGTTAAGCCATACAATCAGATACCCTATCTCCTTGCACTGGGAGTCACACTTGCCTTATTTTTCAGCATCGGTGTAATATTTATGAGAGGCGAGGCTGTAGTCTTTATAAAAGGATTCAGTATGGTCTTTCTGTTAGCGGTTACTGCATACCTGATGTCCAATCAAGCCACTATGAAAGAATATGGTATTGGCTACGCTGCCTGGGCAATCCTATTTGGGTTGATCATCAGCAATACAATTGGCACCCCAAACTGGGTAAAACCAGCAGTACAAACAGAGTATTTTATCAAAACAGGCCTGGTTTTGCTTGGTGCTGAAATTCTTTTTGGCAAAATTCTTTCCATTGGTATACCAGGGATCTTTGTCGCGTGGGTAGTAACCCCAATCGTATTGATTTCCACCTATGTCTTTGGCCAGAAAGTACTGAAAATGGAATCTAAGACCTTGAACATGACTATTTCAGCAGACATGTCTGTCTGTGGTGTCTCAGCAGCCATTGCCACCGCAGCCGCATGTAGAGCAAAAAAAGAGGAGCTTACCCTGGCTGTTGGCCTCTCTTTGATATTCACCTCAATTATGATGATTGTAATGCCTGCAATCATCAAGGCCACCGGAATGGACTACATTCTTGGAGGTGCATGGATGGGCGGGACCATTGACGCCACAGGAGCAGTTGCTGCAGCAGGTGCATTTTTAAGCGAACGGGCCTTATATGTTGCTGCCACAATCAAAATGATCCAAAATGTATTGATTGGCGTTATTGCCTTTGGTGTTGCTGTATACTGGTGTGCAAAATACGAATGTGAACCGGGGCAGAAAGTAGGAGTCATGGAAATCTGGCACAGGTTTCCTAAATTTGTACTTGGTTTCCTGTCAGCATCTGTCATTTTTTCTTTGATCTACTCCTCCATGGGAGAATCAGCAGGATACGCAATGATTGATAATGGCGTTATCCGCGGGCTTACTAAATATTTACGTGGCTGGTTCTTCTGCCTTGCCTTTGCCAGTATCGGTCTCGCCACTAACTTCAGAGAACTAAAACATCATTTAAAAGGCGGCAAACCCTTTATCCTGTATGTCTGTGGTCAATCCCTGAATCTTATTCTAACCCTGACCATGGCCTACATTATGTTTTACCTGGTATTCCCTGAAATCACTGCGAGTATTTAATTATGACACCTCTGACACTTTGTACAGATATCCTCAAAAACACCATGGAGTCAAAAAAAGGTGCCAAATGTATTGGCAACTGGCTTAAACTTCTATTCTGGGTGTGTTGTATCCTATTCTTCATTTATGGCCTTGCACCCTGGATGCAGAGTAAATCGCAAAATATCCAGACCCTTTCCACTTATATTAATGAAAGCGGTATTGATGCAGGGGCTATCTACTACACAGAAGTTGAGGAAGTAGGTGAAGCAGATCTAATGATCCGCGATACATTTCGATTCTACCTCAATGTAAAAAAAGAATGAAAACAGATAAATAATACTAAAATATATCCAGCAAGAAGTATTATCAGGGGTTTTCTCATTAAAGAGAAAACCCCATTTTTATTTAGATACAATCCAAATCACCCTCCACCGCAGTCAATTTGAATATATTACTTTTTCAAAATAACCTAAAGTCTTTGATTCAAGGCCAGTGTCCTGCAATAGATGAAGAATTATAATACACAAAAGGAGTCACTTGCTCTACTCTCAACAATACGTTAAACTAACGAAAAGTTAGCATAAATGCACAGGAGCAGGACATTGACTACCCCTCGACGTATTCACATTTTCACAAAACAACTACATTTTCCAAGAAAAACTTTCTTTTTCTTTCTTTCTACTCTACTCATGACAGCATGCACTCAATCTCCTCCAGGATCTCCAGAAAATGGAAAAAGGTGGTTTGGCCTACACCGCTGCATTGGTTGTCACGGAGAGAGGGGATCAGGAGGACGTGGCCCTCAAATTAAACACACCAGCTTAAGCTACGGCAAATTTTTCAGCAAAATCAGAAATTCCAGATCTTCAATCATGCCCTCCTTTCCTCAAGAAAATCTTCCAGATAAAGATATTGCAGATATTTACGCATATCTACAATCAGATATAGAGTAAACATGTAACGGTATATCCTTTCCAGAACACACAAAGATTATTCTCTTTATCTGACACAAGTCGTACACCCAAAAAAAAATCAATACTTATATCGCAGTAATTCCATTCTTTATTTGACCTGCGCAATAATTATGTGATTATATTATTTAAAGGGAGATTGGTTATGATAAGGGATGAAACATGTCTTTAATCTCAAAAATTGATTTAAAGACATGTTTTCCAAACTTGTCCGTTAACAATGAATATCATTCAAGATCAGGACATACTAAAAAAGATATACAAAGGCATATGCATGCTATTGCCTGTATTATTTTTCACCATACCTTAGATGATATGAGTCCCAAATTCTATTTAACAATTAGCTGCATCTCTTAGCCAACCAGGCGATACAATATCAAAAAATTTCAATATCCTTTGTAGCTGTTTTCAGTTTTTTCATCTGTAAACAGACACCGATAAATCACAAAAAGAAGGGGGAAAGCAAGAAATGTCAAATCAGATTACGGGAACAGTTAAGTGGTTCAACGATGAAAAAGGATACGGCTTTATTGGACAAGAAAACGGCAAAGATGTCTTTGTTCACTATAGCTCAATACAGCAATCCAGTGGTCGAAAGACGTTAAGAGAGGGACAGAGAGTTACAATGAATGTAAAGCAGGGACAAAAAGGTCCACAGGCAGAAAATGTAGCTCCACATTGATATCAGCTCTACGGGTATATCAACTTACAACAATTCAAAGCAAAAAAAAAAGGCTTGCATTCAGAAAATCCATCTGGCATCCAAGCCCCAGTTTCAACAATCTGCTATTTTCATATTTTACAGCTAGGAATCAATTATCAACAATTAATAAAACCTAGCATACAGGTGGATTGCACCTTAAGCGCGTTGATAACTTTTCCGATCATTTGTTTTAGCTTTTTTACGCTTATTATAAGATTTATCCGGTGCATAGCTGCTCGTCTGCCTCTTTTCGGCAACTTTGATGGACACTGGCTTACCATTAATCATCAGGTGCTGAAAAGCATCAAGAACCTGCGGAATAAACCTGGAGTCAGCTTCAAGAGTTGAACTACTTTTATTGATTTCGATCCTGCCAACACGAATTCGTGAATTTCCGGCGACATCATTAAGCTTGCCTAAAATACGCTGAGGAAGCAAACCATCATTTTTACCCACATTTAAAGAGAATCGGGCAAATTTATTATTCTCAAAACTTTTTCCGCCATTTCTTGCGCCATCAACCTTTCTTGCGCCGTCAACCTTTCTACTCCTTCTCGCTTTATCCTCGCTCACATTTAGATCAGGAGCGTGCTGATAATATTCTAGTAAACGATTGAGTTCCAACGACAAAAGACGCTTAATCAATTCCTCACGATCAAGCAGAACAAGTTTTTGTTCCATATCCTCCATAAATGGTGAAATCTGCCCATTATCAACCTCATGTCCTACAATATTTTCTGCCAAAGCAGATAACTGCTTTTGACAAATTTCTTTGCCCGTAGGAATTGTACAACGTTCAAACTTCCTGTTAAGTCGTCTTTCAATATCTTTGATTCTAAATGTTTCCCGAGAATGAATAATAGCAACAGATATACCCTGTTTTCCTGCACGACCTGTACGTCCACTACGATGAGTATAATTTGCAGAGTCATCAGGCAAATTGTAATTAATCACATGGGTCAGATCAGTCACATCCAGTCCACGGGCCGCCACATCTGTTGCGACCAATATCTGCAGACTCTTTTTACGAAATCGTTTCATGACTTGATCTCTTTGTGCCTGTGAGAGATCTCCATGAAGAGCATCTGCTGCATACCCGTCCTGAATCAGATTATCAGCGATATCTTTAGTTTCCTGCCTTGTTCTGCAAAAAACAATACCATATATATCAGAGGTATAATCTACAATACGTTTCAATGCTGAATAACGATCCTTTGGCCTGACCAGGTAATACTGATGCTGGACATTGAGGGTTCCACTATTACGCTGACCAATAGTGATTTCCTTCGGATCATTCATATAATTTCCAGCAATTGATGACACAGCCTTGGACATAGTTGCAGAAAAAAGTAAAGTTTTTCTTGTATCAGGTGTATGTGCCAAAATAGCATTGAGTTCATCTATAAAACCCATTTGCAGCATCTCATCGGCCTCGTCCAGCACAACAGATGAAATATTAGCAAGATTTACCTGCTTTCTACGAAGAAGATCATTCAACCGTCCTGGTGTAGCAACGATTATATGAACACCTCGTTTCAATTCACGAATCTGCTGATCGATACTGGCCCCACCATAAACAGCTGCCACTTTGACTGCAGGCAGATACTGGGCAAAATTCTGCATATCCCGTGTTACCTGAATACAGAGTTCCCGTGTTGGACAAAGCACCAGAGCCTGGGTGCTTTTACTTTTTGTATCAGTCAACTGTATCAGTGGAATTCCAAATGCTGCTGTTTTGCCGGTTCCAGTTTGGGCGAGACTGATAATATCGCCTTGATTTTCCAGCATACGGGGAATAACGGTTTCTTGAACAGGAGTTGGTTTAGAGAAACCAAGTTTTTCAAGTCCAAGAAGGATCTTACCATGAACGCCAATGTCTTCAAATGTTGTCATATATACCTACTACAATGAGAAATAAAAAAACCGCACTTCCTCCAAGAGGATGTGCGGCTGAGATTTCTAAAAAAAAGTATCTTACAAACGCGACTGCACAAAAATTTCATTAAATCATACTCGATTTCAGTTTAAATACAAGCTTTTTTGTGCTTTTTGTCATCTTTCTTTTTTCCAAAAACAATGACCGGTTGAATTTAATTCGATCTGTGCTAGGGTGAAAATCCTAAAATACAGAAAATTTAAACTTGTTATATTGACGAAGTAACACCTCAAAGGGAGAGCAGTTTATCCAACTCCTCACAAACACCCAATAATAATTGAGTATATTTTACTTTTCAACTCTATTACTACGCTAACAGCATTATCCTATAAAATAGGGCCTAACTGCGTCGTCATAGACAAGTGAACTCAAACTACCAAGGAGATTACAATGACACAGGCCAAAAAAGGAGATTCAGTTCAGGTCAACTATGTCGGCAAACTTGAGGATGGCACTATTTTCGACTCATCAGAAGGACATGAACCCTTGCCTGTTACATTAGGTAAAGGAGAAGTTATTGCAGGTTTTGAAGAAGCAATAATCGGAATGAAACAGGGCGAAAGCAAAAGCGTTTCTATTCCTGTTGAAAAAGCCTATGGACCAGTCAACGAAGAACTTATCATCAAAGCTCCCAAAGACCAGGTTCCTCCTGATATCAACCCGGAAATCGGCCAACAATTACAGATGGGTGGCCCTAACGGTGAAATGCTCATTGTAAAAATAACAGAAGTAACCGAAGAACATATTATACTGGATGCCAATCCCCCACTGGCAGGCAAAAACCTTGTTTTTGAGATCGATCTGGTATCAATTGCCTAGACTGACAATAAAACATAAGTCGGCATTGGCTCCATATAGAGAAATAACTAAACAGGCAGGTTGGAATAAATCTTACCAGCCTGCCTGTTCTTCTAATGTTGTTTTAATTAGACAAAATCTTTATTAGCAAAGACATCAAAAAGGGCACTGCTTAACTGCTCAAGCCGATAAGGCTTTTTAATCGCCCCGGCAAAACCGTATTTAGCTGCTTCCAGGATCATAGGGTTCTTTGTATAGCCACTGGTCACCATCACCCTTACTCCTGAATCTATCTTACGCAATACCTTAAAGGTCTCTTCTCCGCCCATTCCTCCCGGCACTGTCAGATCAAGAATTACAGCGTGAAACGGACGCCCCTCATTCCTGGCAAACTGATACTTATCAATGGCCTCATAACCATCACAGGTAGCTGTCACCTCACAACCCAGTTCTTTAAGCATATCCGCCAGCATTGTCCGAATCCCTTCCTGGTCATCCATCACCAAAATCTTTTTCCCGATGATATACAGTTTTTTATCCTGCTTTGCTTTGGTAATTTTAGTATCGATCAATTCAGGCGCATAAAGGTACATGATGCACTCTGTGCCCTCATTCACTTTTGACTTAAACGCTATGTAACCTTTATATTTTCTGATAATCATAGAACAACTTGACAACCCTAGACCACTGCCTTCCTGTTTGGTCGTAAAATAAGGATCAAATATCTGCTTTAAATTCTTCTCCGGAATGCCAATACCATTATCCTTTACTGTTATTTTCAGGTATTTCCCTTTATGCAAATCAGCAATTCTGGATTCTTTCATGATGACATTTTTGGCCGTAACAACAACCTCCCCGCCATCTCCAACAGCTTCTCTGGCATTCATCAACACATTACTGAACAATTGAAACAGTTGACCAGAATCACCGGGAATATCCCAAAGATTTTCCTGAACTTTCTTTTCCACAATGGCATCAGAACCATGAAAAATAAGACTGGCTGTATCTTCAATCAATTGTGAAATTGAAATGATCTTTTTTTGAGGATCAGAACTCTTGGAAAATGCCAGAAGCTGCTGAGTCAAATCATATGCTTCACCCGTGGCACCTTCAATGAAGGTAAGATTTTTTTGCGCAGGACTATCCTTTTTGGTTCGCAACTGCATCATGGAAAGATTACCCAGAATCACCCCGAGCAAATTGTTAAAGTCATGTGCTATGCCGCCAATGAGGTTATGAAAAGACTCAAAGTCACCAACCTTTTTTACCTTCTCCTCTTCCTGTGGAATTTCTTCAATATAAGAAATGACTCCACGAACTCCATCAACATTTCCCTCATTATTTAAAATATTTGCCTGGATTGTTACCTGCTTGTCTTTTCCATCCTTAGTTGAAACAGTATAAATTTTGTTTTCGTTTTCTCTACTTACCAACCTTTTCAAATCATTGACATCTGGTTTTCTTTTATCAGGAAAGAGCAAACTCAGAAAATTTAATCCACCCCTGACATCATTACCGTCATAACCCAGAGTTTGCATAAAATGTTTATTAACATACCGCAACACACCAGAGGGATTAGTGATAAAAACAGACTGTGGCAAAAGATTATCCAACTCACAGCAACAAGCCAACTTCTCCCGCAAAGTCAATCCAGCAATGGATATCTTCCCTTCACCAGATTTTTTGGTACCGGATTTCCCCATACCCAGAAATGCTTTTTTTATACTTTGCATTTTATCCATATCAGCTACCTGGATTGTATTTAACATTTAAACCATTATCAGCCTCAAACAAGAACAGCGTGGTACGCCCGAAAAGAGTACAACCTTTTTAACACAATAGAAACAATAGAGTTTCCGGTCACGCCATACTTAACAACTAACTCCATTGCGCATGGTATCTCCTGAGATATCAAAGAAAACTCTATTTTTATCTATTCATTTTTGAAAGAGATCCTTCCTGCATTGAGGACATATATCATGGGTAAACTCGGCTTCTGAACGATCAGAAATATAGTCCTCAAGAATCTCCCACCCCCCTTTATTATCCCTTATTTTCTTACACTTAGAGCAAATTGGCAAACATCCACGCAGCACCTTTAATTCTTGATACTGTTCTTCCAGCAGTTGATTTTTCTGCGAAATTTCCAGCAATTGTTCCTGAAGTTGTCGCTTTTGCTGATATAAAAGACAAAAGAACCTGACCTTATTTCGCAAAACAACAGGTTCAATGGGCTTCACTAAATAATCAACAGCACCGCTGTCGTATCCTTCGAAAACATATTGCTGTTCCCTACTGATTGCCGTGACAAAAATAATCGGTATATGCCTGGTCTTCTTATTGCCTCGTAAATATTTTGCCACTTCAAAACCATTCATTTCTGGCATCTGCACATCAAGCAGAATTAAGGCCAGATCATGCTTCAAAGTCAAGGCCAGTGCTTCATTGCCTGAATTGGCCCGAATCAATCCCAACTGTGGATTCTTTAACACTCCTTCAAGCACCAACAGATTGGCGGGCTTATCATCAACAATTAAAATTTTATACTTATTATTCACCATTTACTTCTCCTGCCAACTTCTCCAGCAATGATCCAATCTCCAGCAGAGGCACAACATAATCCGCCTTTACAGCCAACAAGGCCGCTCTAGGCATTGCATCTGCTTCGGCAGATTCCGGACTTTGTACAACGGTTATCCCACCCTCCGCACCAATCATCTTCAACCCAGCACTTCCATCCTGGTTTCCTCCTGTCATTATGATACCGATCAATTCAGAACGAAACGCATCAGCAGCTGATAGAAACAAGACATCAATGGAAGGCCGGGAAAAGTTTACCAATCCTTCAACGGAAAAAGCAAGAGTAGCATCCTCTTCAACCAGAAGATGATATCCAGGTGGTGCAATATAAACCACTCCAGGCAATATTGTTTCTTTCTCTTCAGCCTCTTTTACTCGCACGTTACAACATCTGTCCAGGTACCTGACAAGATAATCATCAGAGTTTTTAGCCAAATGCTGGACTACCAGTACTGGTAAAATAAAATCTTCCGGTAATCGGGCCAAAGCTATTTTCAAGGCATCAAACCCACCCGAGGAAGCACCGATTACAACTGCCCTGAACTTTCTTTTTAACTCATCTTTGCCCATGGTTATAAATGCACCCTGACAAACAAAAAATTTTGATCAATTATATTCCTTCTGAAAAATCTTTTCTTTTTCTGCAAAGAGTTGATACATTTTGAGATGTTTCTCTTCCTTGAGACTTTCCTTAGATCCCAGACATAAAAAACCTCCATTGCAAAGGCTATCTGTAAAAAGATCCAAGACAATCTCCTGGAGTTGCTGATTAAAATATATTAAAACATTGCGACAAATAACCAGATGCATCTCGCCAAACATGTAATCTGTTGCCAGATTATGCTCAGCAAAGACAATCCTTCTCTTAAGTGAATCATCAAGAATCACAGAATTATAGCGAGCAGTGTAATAATCGGAAAGAGATGTTCTTCCACCTGATTGTGTATAATTTGCGGTATAATCCTTTATCAGAGACATATCATAAATTCCCTTTTTAGCATGCTGCAAAACATGAGAATTAACATCTGTTGCATATATCTGGCAGCGTTCATATAAGCCCTCCTCCTGCAACAGGATTGCCATTGAATAAACTTCTTCACCAGTTGCACAACCTGCATGCCAGATTTTTATAAAAGGATAAGTTTTCAAGACGGGAATGAGTTCCTCTCGCAAGGTCTTATAAAAAAACGGATCACGAAACATCTCTGTAACATTAATTGTCAAATCAGCAAGAAGGGTGTTGATATAATCATCTCCACCAAGAACCCTATCCTGCATCTCTGTTACAGTTGCCAAACCATCCATATTCAAACGATGAAGTATACGCCGTTTCACATGCGCCTTTCCGTAATCCCTGAAATCATACCCATACTTCAGAAAAATGGCATCCAACAGTAATTTTATTTCAATATTTTGAATCTCGTGCTTATCCATACACAGCTCAACGGTATAACCATACCCGTAATAAAGATAACAATTTTGGCATATCAACCGGTTTAGGCAAATAATCATTGGCTCCGGCTTCAATACATTTATCCCGATCTCCTCTCATGGCCTTAGCAGTCAGGGCAATGATGGGAAGATCACGAAATCTATTTTGCTCGCGAATTCGTCTCATTGCCTCATAACCATCCATCTCTGGCATCATAATATCCATCAGGACTAATTCCACATCAGGATCCCCATTCAATACTTCCAAACACTCCAATCCATTATTACCAACAGAAACTTCTAGCCCTTGTGCCTGAAGCAGATTGGAAAGAGCAAAGACATTACGCATATCATCATCGACAACGAGTATTTTTTTACCAGCAAGACTTGAATCCTTATCACTCACCATGCGAATCATTTTTTGCTTCTCAGCAGGAAGGTCTTTCTCAACCTGATGGAGAAACAAAGTGGTTTCAGCCAAAAGACGTTCAGGAGACCGAATTCCTTTGATAATTATACTGTCAGCATATTTTTGCAGCAACGACTCTTCCTCACGAGTCAAGTCACGACCGGTATAAATAATGATTGGCATATTAGCAACAAGTCTGTTTTTGCTTACCTTGTCCAGCAGATCAAAACCCGACATATCGCCTAGATTCAGGTCGAGTATCATTATATCAAACAGCCTTTGATGAAGCTCATCAAAGGCCTTTTCACCAGAATTAACAGCCGTTATGTCAAGATGTTCATTGGTTATCAGATCAACAATACTATTTCTTTGAATATCATCATTTTCGATGATCAACACTTTTTTAATATCCCGGGAGACAAAGTCTTCGATCCTACTCAAAGCTACTTCCAAATCCTGTACACTCACCGGTTTTGTTATATATCCGATAGCCCCCATTCTCAGCGCATCAGCTGACTGATCAAAAGCAGACATGAAATGTACCGGTATATGCCTGGTAGCCGGAAATTCCTTAAGTCTTTCCATAACTTCCCAACCATCCATACCCGGCAATCCGATATCCAGAATAATTGCAACTGGTTTATAAAAATCAGCATAATGCAGACCAGCCTCGCCATCCTTTACAACCAGGCACTTAAATCCTCGTTGACGAACGAGACCCAGCAAAATCTTGGCAAATTCAGGATCATCCTCAATAATCAATAAGACACGGTCGCCTTGCTCCAAATTTTCACGATCATCGTCAATGAAGGCAACATTCTCTTTCAGTTTTGCCAAAACCGGTTTTTCACCTTCATCCCTTTCAGGGTCTACAACTCTTCGGCGTTTTTTTCGTAAAGGCTTTGATGGTTCAGCCTCCGCCAGTTCTCCAGAGGCTGTTTTTATAATTTCAGGAAGATATAATGTGAAAACAGAACCTTCTCCTATCACACTGGACATCTGAATTTCTCCCCCCAAAAGTGATGCCAATTTTTTAGACAGAGACAGGCCAAGACCTGTGCCACCATACTTTCGACTGATTGTTCCATCTGCCTGCTGAAACGCCTCAAATATCACCTGTTGTTTATCATCAGATATTCCAACACCAGTGTCAGTAACTTGGAAAGCAACAGCTTTATGATGTTCCAGTGATGATTCATTAAACACAGTATCCAGAGTCGGCCGCATACAATTTAAAGTCACATGACCATCATGGGTAAATTTGATCCCATTGGAAACAAGGTTTTTCAAAATCTGCAACAGCCTTTGATTGTCTGTGCGGATATTCTCAGGTAAGCCTGAGGCTATCTGGGTCTCAAAAGCAATGTCTTTCCCTGACGCCATCTTCGAAAAAGTCTGCTGCAGGCTACCATTAATCTCAGTAAAACCGATATCCTCTATATTAATATCAAGTCGCCCAGCCTCCACCTTTGATAAATCCAAGATGTCGGTTATCAACTCCAGCAGCTCTGCACCAGAAGAGTGAATTGCCCTGATGTATTCCAACTCTTTCTCTTGCAGGGTATTTTCACTGTTTGTCTCAAGTAACTGGGAAAGAAGGAGAATACTGTTTAACGGGGTTCTAAGTTCGTGGGACATATTTGCAAGAAATTCTGATTTATACTTACTGGAACGTGCAAGCTTATTAGCCTTTTCTTCAATTTCCCGACGAGCATCCTCAAGATCAGTATTCTTCTGACTGATAGCATCTTTTTGTTGCTGCAAAGCCTTTGTCTGCTCTTCAAGCTCTTCATTTGTGACCCGTAATTCTTCCTGCTGAACATTGAGATGCTCTTCAGATTTTTTCAAAGCCTTAGTCTGGGTTTCCAGTTCTTCGACAGTCTGCCTTAATTCCTCCTGCTGAATGGCTAATTGCTTTTCATGTTGCCTGGACTCATCTAACAGTCCAGCCATTTTACCGCGTGACTCTGTCGTATTTAAAGCAATTCCAATATCTTCCATACAATTTCTCAAGAACTCCAGCTCCAACTCACTGAAATCATGAAATGCTCCCAACTCAAGAACACCTTTTAATTCATTATTAAAAAAAATCGGAATTGCTGCCAAAAAAAGAGGCTGCGCCTCTCCGGTGCCAGACTGCATCACTACATAATCAGAAGGGACATTTGATATCACTATCATTTCCCCTTCCTGAGCAACCTGCCCCACTAAACCTTCACCCACTGCAAACTCATTGGCCAGAGTTTTCCTTCTTTTGAGTGCATATGTGCTTACCTGACGAATAACATCCTGGTCATCACTTTTTTCCAATAAGTACAAAGCGCCCACACCAGCTTCAAGATACTTGGCCATGAAACTGATAATATCCTGACAGAGTAGGTTTAATTTTTTTTGTCCTCGTAAAAGATCATGAAGATCGCCATACCCTGTCTTGAGCCAATCCTGCTGCTGGTTTGAATGAGTTATATTTTTAAGAGTATTGGTCATGTTGAGCAAGGCTGTTACCAACACATCCTTGTCTGAACGGGGTGTTAAATCAGTAGAATAGTCGCCCTGAGCCACAGCATTTGCCTGCTTAACCACTAAGTCCAAGCCTCCTGCCATCTGCTTCACTGCCAACCCCAAAGCATCTTCATCACTGCGAACAGGAATCGCTATGTTAAAATCCCCAACTGCAATAGATTTACATACATCTGTAACATCTCGAAAAGATTGTACCACCCGGTCAAAACACATTTTAAGATCACCTATTTCATCATCTGTAATCTTAATTTCCGAATAGGAAAAATCACCAATGGCGATTTTTTCTGCCCAGACTGAAAGTGCATTTACTGGTGCAACAATGCTGTCCACTATCTGAATACCCACCCAACAGACCACCAGGATTGTGAATAAAAATGTTACCAAAACAACACTGCCAAGATCCCACATAAACCCTAGACTTTCACTAACATCCACTTGGGCAACTAACGCCCAATCCATACCATACATATCCACGACATGTATCTCTTCAAGTTTGGCCATAACTTTGGCATCTCTTTGTTGATCCTTGAAGTACGCCACGGGAAAATATGGTCTTGTGGCGCTCACCTCCTTGCCAAACTCCGATCTGTTCCATTTACGACCAGCGCCCCAACGCTTGACCAAATCATAATCAACTAAGCGCTCCATCATAGTCCATTTATTACTGAGCATAGACTCAGACCGCATGATACCATCCAGGCCAACAATAAAGATGTCGGCAGATTGTCCCATGTCAAAATCTTTCTGTAAAAACTCATTTATCTTGGATGGTGATATCCTAAACACGAGAAACCCGATGGCATCACCTTTGCTTCCTGAAACTTTCTGCACTAAAAAACTGGTCAAACCTGTTTCAACCTGTCCATATTTCAAAAGATCAGAGAAGACAGGTTTATCAGCCTTTAAAGCCCTGCGAAATGTCAGGGTCAACTGATCACTAATATCATTTACAGCAAAAATACTTTTTCCAAGATTATCATCGCCTGCAGTAGAATACAGTACGACTCCCTCCAAATTCACCATCATGTAATCTTGATATGAATTATTTTTTGCAAACACTTGCAAATCCGGACCAAATTTCTCCAAAGTAGTTCGTCGCTCTTTACTCTTACCGAACTCTTTTGCATCAAGTTCCAGTGAAACAAAAAGATGATCTAAATATTGCAGAAGATAAGCATTTGACTTGAAAAGAGATTGAGTCTGCATATCCTTGACAATTTTATCAAAAAAGAACTCAACATGTTGTTTTTTTGTCTGTATTGTCAATTCAAGTGAATGAGATTGTTGATCGAGAACTCTGTCATAAACAATCTTAACCCCTATCAGACTAACCAGAAAAAGAGGTATCAATGAACTCAAAAAGCCTATGAATAGCTTTCTGCCTATAACACTTGTAAATATCTTACCAATTGAACCTTTTACCTTCATTTACCGACCTCTTTTTCCTGCGCAGCTTCTGCAACGATGAGTTGACGATCAGGTCTTAAAAATTATCTTCAATATACTTTTACTTCAGGCCATCCTTACAAATAGACAATGTCTATAAAGACCATCGCTCTTAATAATACCTGAATTAACCTTCCATTCAAATAAATATTTCATTATCCATCAAAATTCGGAGTTAGAAACTACCTGGAAGCAGCCAGTATTTTTATACTCTTTAAAAATTAATTGTATACTGATAGAAAAAAATACTCCAGAAAAGTATTTCTGCTTTCCGTATACAATAAAAAATAGCTTCTCTTAAAAAGCACTTTGGGGGACGGATCATTGTTTTTTTGCTGAAACACAAAAAGATGTATTAAGACACTACTGAATAGAAATAGAAAAGGTACTTAAAGATTTAAGATTTTTTTCGCATTTACGCTGACAATTTTGTCATAGATGTCCTGAGACAGGCCTATTTTTTCTAACATTTTTAAGGCTGCGCTTTGATCGGTCCAGGGAGAATCAGTGCCAAAAAGGATATAGTCTTGAGGGTGAGTATTAATAATATTTCGAATTCGTTTCTGATCTAGAAAATCCAAGGAAAATGACAGCTCCATATAGATTGGTTTTCCCACTAATAGCTGTTCCACTTCTTCCCACTGATCCCAGGCACCAAGATGGGTGGTTATCAATTTAAGTTCTGGATGCCTACCCAGAACTTCAAGGACCTGTTGTGGATCAGCCCTGCGAATACGGGGAAAAGCGATATCAAAGCCGGTATGCATCACTAAAATAAGCCCAAGGTGAGAAACAATTTCATACAACCAGTCCATTTTTTTTTCTGCCAAAAAAAAATCCTGATAATAGGGATGCAGCTTTATTCCCTGGAAACCGCGTTCAGCAATAGCGTGAACCCGTTCATATAATTTGGGATCATCTGGATGAACAGATGGAAGAGGAATCAAGCGAGAGGAATGAATTTTTCCTGACCAATCCAGTATTGGTTGAAACTGTTCTGGTCTGGTTGCAATGGAACAGATGACAGATTGATCTATACCTGCCAAATCCATGGACTGCAAAAGCCCTGTCACGGTACCATCAAGATAGGCCTTCACATTTCCTTCCCTTTCCAAAGCCGGAACGGCTTTTTGGGCAACTTCATCAGGAAAGGCATGAGCATGAAAATCAATAATATCGATCATAACATGTTCTTTGACTTACATTTATAGCCAAAATAGTTCCAGATTCAAAACATAATGGCTAAATCATTGATAAAACCTTAAACCTCAAACAAAAAAACAATCAAACCCAACTCTATCTCTCTACAAGACTTGTATTTTGAATTCAAGGTTTGTAGAGAGATTATGATGGAAAAATCCAATAAGCAAGCTGAAGGACTAAAAGTGCATAACAGCCAGCTACAACATCATCGAGCATAATGCCAAGTCCACCATGGATATGCTGATCCAGCCAGTTGATAGGAAAAGGCTTTAATATATCAAACAACCGGAACAGAACAAAGGCTGCGACAACAGCAAACGGGTTCAACGGCACGACAATCAAGGCAATGAGCTGTCCAACTATTTCATCAATCACAACCAGGCCCGGATCCCCTCTATCCACAATTTTCTCAGCTGCTCCGGCACAAATAGTCCCAACGACAAACAATATTCCAACACATATCAGATACTGATTTAACATCAGGTTACGCATCCCGAACCAGATAGCAACACCCAAAACCGACCCCCAAGTACCGGGTGCCTTAGGCAGGTATCCAGTCCAGGCACCTGTAGCTATAAACAAAAACAGTTTATCCATAATCAAAATATTAAAATATAGATTTAACGCTATCCATCATTTTTTGACCCCTTCATAATTTCCCTGTAAACATCTTGAAGAGGCACACCGTGTTCAATTGCAACACGTCTACTCTCTTCATATTCCGGGGTAATGATTGGTCCCTTATCGGTAATTATCTCTTTAGCCTGCACTATTCCAAAACTGGTTTTAACAAAAATGGACTTACGAGGTAAAGTCATGCGCTGTTCTGTCCTGAAACGAAGACCAATAGCACTGGTTTCTGAAAAAATCAACTCACGCATCAAAGTGATATGGGCTGGATCACAAATAACCCGCAAACTATAACCGGGACGTCCTTTTTTCATATGCAGAGGTATCAGAGAAACATCAAGTGCACCTTTCTCCATAAAACGAGCAGAGACATGAGGCCAGACTTCAGGATTCCAGTCATCCAGGTTACTCTCCAACACCATAACCCGTTGCAATTCTTCCTCAAATGATACAGAACCGATTATAATTCGAAGCAAGTTGGGTCGTCCATCATTTCGCACCATGGTTCCTGCCCCATAACCGGTCTTGCTCAGCTGCATGGTGGGCATTACCCCAAATTCTGAAGCCAACTCAGCAACAATTGCAGCTCCAGTTGGAGTCACAAGCTCCTGAGCGAGAGACTCTCCATATACTGGCACCTTCTCCAGAAGCTGGCAAACAGCAGGAGCAGGGAGCGGAAGAGTTCCATGCTCACATTCCACCCAACCTCTTGGCATGGGAAGCGAAGAACAAACAAGTTTATCAATACCAAGATAGTCAAGACCAGCAACAACACCAACAACATCAACCAGAGCATCAACAGCCCCCACCTCATGAAAGTGTACCTGCTCGGGCAAACATCCATGTACTGCAGCCTCAGCTTGAGCAAGGCGCAGAAAAACAGCTTTAGATTTTTTTAATATTTGTGGAGAAAGAGAACTCTTGTCCAGGATGGAATCAATTTGCTGTAGATGCCGATGAATTTGAGTACCAGTAACATGAACCTGAATCCGAACAGCCTCAAGGCCACTTTGAATTACCTTGTCAATCTCCAGCTCAAAGCCTTTGATATGCAAAGCATTCAGGTTCGCCCTCAAAGAATCTTCAGAAAAGCCCGCGGCAATCAAGGCACCCAGCAGCATATTACCACTGACCCCAGAAAAACAATCCAAATAGGCAATATTCATCAGGAAAAAATATCGCCTGTTTCAAAAGAAGTGCCACAGAGGCATGCCTGGACACTCATTCGTTTCTTACCTTCAGGTTGAATTTCTCGAATTAACAGATAATTCTTTGCTGTAGCTATCAATAAACCCCGCTTGTCTGCTCGACAGAGAGTACCTGGGGGATGAGTCGATTCCTGCTCAATCACATCCGGGCTAAAAAATCGATACCTTTTAGAATTTAGAAATGCGTAGGCTGAAGGCCAGGGATCCAGACCGCGGATAAGGCAATGTATTTCACCAGCACTTTTGCTCCAGTCAATATGCCCCTGCTCTTTTGTCAGCATTGGTGCTTCGGTAGCACTGGAATCATCTTGCTTCTGCGGTTTCAATCGGTCCTGTTTTAGCAGATCTAGCACTTTAAGCAGAGTAATACCTCCCAAATCAGCCATTTTTTCAAAAACAGTACCAGCAGTATCATCCCTTTCAATAACAAGTTCTACGGGTAAAAGAATATCACCAGTATCCATCCCCTCATTCATCTGCATAATGGTCACACCGGTTTTTAATTCTCCATTAATCACTGCCCATTGAATTGGTGCTGCCCCACGGTACTTTGGAAGCAGTGAACCATGCACATTAATTGTTCCATACTCTGGAAATGATAGCAGTTTTAAGGGAAGAATTTTACCATATGCAGCAACAATAATTAAATCAGGAGCAAACGACGCAATCTCATCCAAAAACTCATCCGTGCGAACAGATTTTGGCTGCAGCACAGGTAACTGATGCTTTATTGCAAGAACTTTAACTGGTGGTGGACTCAGTTTTTTTCCCCGTCCTTTTGGTTTGTCTGGTTGACAAACTACCGCTACCACATCATCTGGACCATTTAATAATGCCTGCAGGACAGGAACTGCAAAATCTGGAGTGCCCATAAACACAACACGCAATGTCTTCATGTTTTCTGGTTCCGTAAAATTTTAGCAATTTTTCTTTTATATAAATTTCTTTTCAGTGAACTGATTCTGTCAATAAATAATTTACCATGTAAATGATCAACTTCATGTTGAATAATTCTGGCAAACCGATCTTCAGCATCAAATTCAAGCTGCTCTCCATCAAGGCTCTGAGCCTTAACATGAATTTTCTTAAACCGCTTCACCTTGGAAGTGTAATCAATAACACTCAGACAACCTTCATCGTCTGAAACACTACCTTCACCATCACTAATCTCTGGATTTATCAGAGAAATAAACTTTCTGTCTTCCTCAGATTCCGAGATATCAACCACCACAATCTGCTGCAAGATTCCAACCTGATTTGCGGCAAGGCCAACTCCGGGTGCCTGAAACATGGTCTCTCCCATATCAGACGCAAGTTTTTTCAACTCCTCATCAAAATCTTTGATTTTCTTAGCCTTTTTCCTCAAAACAGGCTCAGGGTACGAATAAATCTTTAAAATAGCCATCTAATGTATTTTTTACCCCCTGCACTGACTCATTGCAATCCAGGTTTATTAACAAATAACAGAACAAGACCGTTAATCCGGCCATGTGATTCTATCTCCAAAGTGTAACTTGATCCAAAATAAATCAACCCAATAGGTTTAAACTAATCACTGTGATACATACTGTAAAGTATACACGGATGCCACTAAAAATCACTCCTGCTCAACTCACTCATAAAAGTTCAAAACACTGATACTTACGCAATCACAAACCATATGAAGATTGTCTTACGCTCTTATTTTGTGTAGGATCGAGCTTCATTTTCAAGACAGCGGAGAACATCAAGTGAACAACAATAACTTTGAACAAGGTAAAAAACTTTTAAAACAGCCAATACTGCCACTTGTTTCAATGATTGAGTTCTTCCTCATGACAGGACCATTTACAACGGTTACTGAGGTTATCGGAGAACTTCCAGAGACTATAGAAACAGACTACACACTCTACAATAACCCGATCAATCTCTGCAACAAGCACATAGAAACACTTCAACAATTTGAGAAGTTAAAAGATGGCAGCCTGTCCATTCCTGACATGGTCAACGAACAGGGAGAATCTGTTGACGTGATGACAGCCGGGTCGAAATGGATAATGCAACAGTTACTCACCACTGAACTAGAAAAAATCAACAGTACCCTATGCACACCATGTAACTGTACTCTTTGCTGCACTGGCCCCGAAACGCCAATGGCCCAGGATTTTTTTGAGATTCCGCTCACTGCCAGAGAAACTCATTTCTTTGATATTTCCAAACAAGACAACCAGCAAAGCAGAAATTGCCGTTCCATGGATGAAGAGCCCCTACTAGGCGAGGGAGTTCCTTTTTATTTATCAGAAACACCAAAAATTTTTAACTGGCAAAACGGTTGGTCCATGATATTGCCTAAAGGCTCCTCTTGCCCCAACCTCGCTCCCGACTCTGGACGATGCCATATTTACCTGGACAGACCAACGGTATGTAGACGACCACAAATTTTTCCCTACATCATTGAACCATTGGAAAATCAAGATGAAACAAAACCACTTTACAGAATTCGCAACTCACTGTTAGGTATCACTGATTGTCCCTATGTATCCAGCTTAAAAGATGAAATAGCGAACTACGCCGGAGCCTGTGAACTAGAGCTCGTACTGATGCAAAACAAACAGTAATATAACCCAGGCACTGAAGACCAAAGTTCACGGGCATCGTTTCAAGGTCTTCTTAACCTGCAACAAACACAAATATGCCTTTACAAAAAAAAAACCATTATGGCAGTAACACCATAATTACCTGAAAACACCTGTCTGAATCTCCCCACAGGGGACTCCCTTCTCCAGGTGATAAAAATTCAACTGTAAAAATAAAACAAACTTATGAATCTCACAAGTATTCTTCTCATAACTACGTCATATCTAATTGGAGCCATACCGTTTGGCCTGCTGCTCTCAATGGGTAGTGGCATTGATATTCGGACTCAGGGCAGTAAAAATATAGGTGCCACCAATGTCGCAAGGCTGATGGGAAAAAAAATGGGCATACTGACTCTTCTTGCTGATGCGCTGAAAGGCTATGGCCCGATGTTTCTTACCCAATTACTGACACAGGAAGGACCTGATAAAAATATTATCGTGGCCCTTTCCGGTGCTGCTGCAGTCATGGGGCATATGTACCCTGTCTACTTAAAATTCAAAGGCGGCAAAGGAGTGGCAACAGGTCTTGGTGTTTTTCTCTTTTTGGCACCTCTGGCAGTAATCATGAGCCTGCTAGTCTTTGTTGGAGCTGTCTGGCTTTCTGGTTTTGTCTCTCTGGGCTCGCTACTGGCATCTGCTGCAATTTCTCTTTGGCTGTGGCTACTGGGAGAACCAGAATGGAAGCTTTACCTAGCTTGTTTTGTATCACTTTTTATCTGGATCAAACACACTCAAAATATCCAACGCCTGCTGCAGGGAACAGAAAAAAGTTGGAAAAAAAACAAGAACAAATAAAAAACCGAGCCAGGCAGACCCGGTTTCAAAAAGCATGAGCTGTCTCTGTACCTTTATATGTACATGAAAAAGTTTCAGAAATTATAACAGACGGTAAGAGAAATGACTGGATAATATTGAAAACTATCTAAATCATCTTCAATAAATGCGGTCTCATTTTCAAGAAAAGCGTTAATGGCTCGAATCTCATCCTGAAACTGATCCAGTTCCTCTTGTGTATAGACGGAAGAAATAACTCTGAGATTTTCCACCTCAGGAGGCCCCTGCATGAGAATACCAACATCAAAAGCAACTCCCCAGCCTCTTTGACTGGCATTACTGCTCCATCCAAGGCCAAAATAAGGCGCTGCCTGAGTAAATGAAACAGTTCCTCGTACTTTTACATCTTCAGCAACAGGAGCAAATACTGCATATTCTGAAGTGAAATTTTCCACCCTTGGAGTTCCGTTAACAGTAAACTCATTAGTGTTTGGAAAATGAAATCCAAAAGTAACCCGAAACACTCCTGAAAAAGGATGCCAGTCCATTAAAAATGCACCATTATGGAAATCTGCATCCAGCTTGTAGTCAACAAAAGTGGAGGAGGCTTCTACATCAAACACCAGAACATTATATCCTGCACGCATATAGAGATCTTCAAAAATTCCCGACCTGATTTCACCGCCAATGCCAAGGGTTCCACCTTTTACACCAAAACCAAAATCTCCCTGTGCTGCCAATGAGTTTGTAGCAGTCAAACAAACAAAAGCCATAAGGAAAAAACATATTTTTTTCATAACCATCCCTGTTAAAATGAAGGAAAAAGAAAATTTCAAAAATTTAAACCTATTAAGCAGGATAAAGTCAAGGACAAGCATTCATTATCAGTAATTGATTTGCACCAATTGCAAATTATTATATGTTAAAAACACCATGCTTCAATAGCGTGACCCAGAAAAAATCTAAAGTCCTGCGGCAATCAAGCCCGCTCCCATGGCATTGCCTACCTGATAATATTGTGGGAAGGTTACACTGGTACCCAGACGTTTAGCCACATTTTCCAGAAAAAATATGGAGGCTGCTCCAATACCAACAATTGGCACCTTAAGAGTATAACTCATCTCAAAAAGGTCGTTATTTCTTTTACCAACAAGCATTGCGGCATGATCATGTCCCCAGATTTTCCTACCTAGATAATCAAGGATAATTGTCTCAATTCGGTCCTCAACAATTTCCAGCACCTTATGACAAAACTGCTCTACAGAAAAACCCCCTTCTTTTGCTAATATTTCTGCACCTGCTAAAGATGCCTCTGAGTTACCGATATTCAATAATCCCAAAACATGTAATGCATCTGTTGGCGTAAAACCAGATCGTACTATTTTCTGTTTATATACCAGTCGTTCCAGACGCTTCTCCAGAATAACTCCACTTATTCTGGTTTTCTGGGCCAAGATGCCGGGTGTAGCAGGACCATTGTGCAGAAGAAACGCTAATATTTCATCTGGAGGCGTATCACCGCCTGCTTGAACCATTGGTAAAACTAATGAATCATTTCCATCCCGACCAAGCCATTCTTCCGGATCTGGCATATTCACTGTCATTGACAGCGGTTGAACACGAAAATTCTCTAAAGCTACAACCCCATCCGAACTACAAAGCACATGACTGTCACCACCTCCAGCACCGGTATACATGTCAACAGCTTCCACGTGGGTCTGCCAGGGGCCAATCCGGCATCCATGTTCACTCATAAGTGCTTTGCCATCACGAATCATACAGACATCGGTGGTGGTCCCACCCACATCAACAATTAAAGCATTTTTATCACCACTGACAACTCCATAATGAACAGTTGCCGCTGGTCCGCTGGCAACTGTCACCGCTGCTCTTTTGACTGCCACATCCAGGGACGCTTTCTTTCCATCACCACAAATAATAACCACAGGGCAAGTCAAACCTATTGTTTCCATGGAACTGCCAACTGAGTTAATAAAAGCCTCCATAAGAGGCATCAGGCGAGCATGTAGACAGGCGGTTGCAGCCCTTTCCTGCATTCCTGCATGCACACTTATCTCATGAGAACAAAAAACAGGCTTGGGATCCACAAGTGTGACAGCCTTTTGAGCAACCAATTCATGGGCTGGATTTTTAATAGACATGGATGAACAAATTGCGTAGCTGTCAACATCATTTTTTAATCCCTCAACAGTATCCACAAGCTGATTAAGATCCAATGGTTCTTCTTCTCTGCCCAAAATATCATGCCCACCCTTGAGGAATACATTTGCAACCACTGGCAGCTTGAAATGTTTGACCATACCAATTACAAAAAGTCCTACCCTTGCACCTCTTTCTTCAACCACAGCATTGGTTGCAAGTGTTGTAGAAACAGCCATTTTCACAATATCAGTTGGTTGAATTCCTCCACTAAAGATAGACTCTAGAGCCTTGCCCACACCAATGCTTAAATCATGATGTATAGTTCTTTCCTTGGCACTATGAACAATCTTGCCAGAATCAGCTTCTATCAAAACAGCGTCTGTATATGTTCCGCCGGTATCGATACCAATACTAAATTTTGTCATTTTTATTCTCTTGAACTAACCAGTATAACTGGACCACTAATTGATATAAAAACAGTAACAACTGATTAAAACCGATCAGGTATTTCCAGACAAAAGGGTATTTTTTTTGCAAATCGGGTCCAATGGTAGCTGTTTACATGGCTGATAGCAATGAAAAACACTATTTCCAATACTGGTGGTTTACCCGAATCCGGCAACCTGCTATTATCGTCAGATTAGACTCTTTTTAATTATGAATTTTATCTTATCAGTAGGACTCATATGCTTTTTCTCCATCAAGCAAACAGGCTGGAAAATCTATTCACCTTGCTCCTTCAGCAAAGAGCAACAGTACCAGCTGACCCCTTCACAGCTGAAACCATTGTTGTTCAAAATCCAGGCATGGCCCGCTGGCTGTCACAACAGATTGCAATACAACAAACTATCGCTGCAAACATAGAATTCCCACTACCCGCCCGTTTCATTTGGGACATTATCAGCGCCCAGGGAGACAACATTCAGGAAGACTTATTTTTTACTCATCAGGTTATGCTATGGCGCATCCTAAACCTTCTCCCCCAGCTCATTACAAAAGACAAATTCTCCAAACTTAAAAATTATCTTACAGATGATCATAATCTCAGCAAGGCATATCAGCTTTCAGCAACAATCTGTGACCTGTTTGACCAATATCTGGTCTATCGCCCACAAATGCTTCTTGACTGGGAAAATGAACAAGAGGTACACTGGCAGGCCTGCCTGTGGAGAGAACTGACAACAACATCATTTAAAGATACAACGTCTTCATCAACACCGAGTTTATCATCTAATGTCAATCACCGTGCCCGCCTGGTTCAACAATTCAAAGAACAACACCTTAAAAATCAGCTAACAGCCAACAATCTTCCCCAAACTGCCTTTATCTTTGGAGTCAGCAGTCTTGCACCTGTTTATCTTGATATTTTATCTGCGATCAGCTCACTTATTGATATCCATATTTTCCATCTCAACCCATGCCGAAATTTCTGGGAAGACCTGATATCAGATAAGGAACTTGCAAAACGTCGTACTCGCTGGCGTCGCAAGGGCATGAAAGATGCCAGTGAATATTTCGACTCTGGCAACAGCCTTCTTGCATCCATTGGTAAAGTTGGTGCCGAATTTAACCGCCAACTTATGGACCTGGAACTTATCCAGGAAGAAAATTATCACAGTGCATCTGGAGACACCCTGCTAAACCAGATCCAAAATGATATTCTGGACCTCAGAGATCCTTCAGATCCCCAATGTAAAGACAAGTTTTTACTCTCACAAAATGATCGTTCTGTACAATTTCACATTTGCCACAGCCCTCTTCGTGAAATCCAGGTATTACATGACCGACTCCTGAGGATTTTTGAAAAAAATCCAGATCTAGAACCTGGAGATGTCCTTATCATGGCTCCGGACATAGAACGATACACAGCAGCCATTACAGGTATATGGGGAAACAAAAATGATGACATAACAATTCCATGGTCCCTCTCTGACAGGTCATATACCAGCGAACTACCGATCATCAGCACCTTTTTGGAACTGCTTGATATTTTTGATAGTCAATTCACAGCTCCTGAAGTTCTTGCACTACTGGAATCTGAAGCAATTCGCCATCGTTTTAATATTCTTGAACAGGATCTGGCCCGAATTCGAACCTGGATTCAACAAACAGGAATCTGCTGGGGCCTCGACAAAGATCATCGCCACACACTTGGCATTGAAAACTCCAACCAGAACACCTGGAGTTTTGGCCTGAACAGAATGCTATCGGGATATATTAACGGCTCCCAGGAAGATTTATCTCATAACATTCTTCCCTGGCCAGGAATCAGAGACAGCGAAGCGGATCTACTAGGTAACTTTATAAACTTTTTCAGTCAGTTACAAAAATCCCACAAAGACTTTTCTCAAAATCATTCTCCACATAACTGGTGCCTTCTCTTAAGCCAGGTATTAACTGACTTTTTCCTTACAGATAAAAATGACAGTGACCAAAAATCTGCCACCATCCTGCGTGAGCTGATTAATGAATTCTCCTTAAACTGCGAAAAAGCAGGCTTCCAGGAAGATATCAGTCTTTCAGTCATCCAGACCTTTTTCAAAGAGAAACTCACTAGCTCTTACGGTGGCCAGGCATTCCTCTCTGGTAAAGTAACCTTTTGCAACATGGTTCCCATGCGATCCATCCCATTTCGCGTCATCTGCCTACTCGGAATGAATGATGGAGATTATCCCAGAACTCAGCACCCACCATCCTTTGATTTATTATCAGCAAAGCCGATGATTGGGGATCGCAACAGACGAAACGATGACTGTTATCTTTTTTTGGAATCATTGCTCTCAGCACGAGATATCTTCTATCTTTCCTGGACAGGTCACAGTCAAAATGACAATAGCGAACTTACTCCATCAATAATGGTGGATGAACTGAGGCATTACATTGACAGATCCTGTAATACTGAAACTCTTCCACCTTCAAAACAGCTAAGCACAGAATACCCTCTGCAACCCTTTAGCAGCAACTGTTACCAGGAAAACTCTTCATACCACAGTTATTCTGCTACCTGGTTCCCTGGCAATCAAAACATACAAAGCAACTTTATCTTCCTTCCCCAAAATTTACCCTTTTCAGAAAAAGAGCTTTATCAACTGGACATCAAGACTCTGGCTCGCTTCTGGAGTCACCCGGTCCGCTTTTTCCTTCAGGAAAGAATTGGCCTGCATCTGTGGGAAAATGACACTAGCATTCCAGAAAAAGAATCCTTTACTTTCAACTACCTAGAACAATATTCTCTTGGAGACAATATTCTACAAGCTAAACTCCGTGGAGTTGAACCTGACACAATCTTCATGCAACTAAAAGGTTCAGGCCATATGCCTCATAACAATTTTGGAAAAAATCTGTTTGAAAACATCCAGCAAAATCTGTTGCCCATGACAGAGGAGCTTAAACAATTACTTGTTCACCCTGTTACTCCCATGGAAATCGCAATAACCATAGAAAACTTCACGATAAATGGCTGGATGGACAATCTTTATTCCAACGGCAGAATAACCTACCGCAATGCAAAACTTAAGGTAAAAGATCTCTTGCAACTCTGGATCCATCATCTCGCATTATGTCTCGACCAGACAAAAAAATGTCACCATGTAAGCATGCATGTTGCCACAGATTGTACGGTTTTCCTACTCCCGGTGCAAGATCCTCAAGCAGAGCTTCAAAAGCTTCTGCAACTCTATCTAGCTGGATTATCACAACCTCTGCATTTTTACCCGGAAACCAGCCTGGCCTGGTTTAAAGCAGAAAATGAGAAAAAATCCCAGGCAGCTGAAAAATCCTGGAATGGAGGGTATTGGCATCAAGGGGAAAAAGAAGATAATGCTTATAAAATCGCTCTACAAGGGGACTGTGCTCTTGACAATGAATTTATCGGCCTGACCAAGATTTTTTCTCCACTTTTTAAACATCTGAAGGAATCTGATGCAAAAACTTGATCCTCTAAACATACCTTTACAAGGCCAACAACTCATTGAAGCCAGTGCAGGAACAGGCAAAACATTTACCATTGGACTTTTGTATCTACGCCTGCTGCTTCAAGAGAAACTGACTGTCCATGAGATACTCGTCGTAACCTTTACAAACAGCGCTACAGATGAACTTCGTTCGCGTATCCGCAAACGGATACGCGAAGCACTGGATTTCTATGAAAACAGATCAGTTACAAAACCAGATGAACTGCTCTGCAAGCTACTCTCACAATCTGAAACAAATAAAAGCATAAATATCCTGAAAGATGCTATGACCGGCATGGATGATGCTGCTATTTTCACCATTCACAGTTTCTGCCGACGAATCCTCCAGGAACATGCTTTTGAAAGTAATGCCCCTCTGCAGCTAGATTTTCTGGAAAGCGAACAATCCCTGCGCAAGGAAATAATAGAAAATTTCTGGAGAATGACCTTTTACCCGTCTTCCCCCCAAAAAACAGCATGGGCAACCAAAAAATGGTCTGACCCAGAAGGTCTCCTGAGCTCAATTTCTATCGCACTATCAAAAATTGAAGCCCAATGTATACCAATTATTGACAAACAACAATTACAGGAACTGGAAATAAAGACCACGTCTGCTTTCAAAAAAGCGCTCGAAATGTGGCCCAGCTCACAGGTAGAAGTGCAAGCCATATTCCAGGGCGCAAACTGCCTGAGTAAAAACAAAAAAAACGGTTACTCAAAAGACCGGATACAAACGATTCTTGAAGAAATTAACCAGCTCTGTTTCGCCGAGAAAATGCCATGGCTCCTACCTGAAACTGTTCACCTGTTAGCCTCATCTGAGATGGACAAACAACTCATTGGTAAACGTATTCTTCCAACACATGCTTTTTTCACTGTTTTTAATGATTTCTTCCAACTTCACTGCGATTTCATCGAAAAATTCGGCTTTCATGTCCAACAGGAGGCACTCAAATTTCTGTTATCAGAAATGGATCTTTACAAACAGGCCAACTCAAAAATATATTTCAATGACCTGCTCATCAAACTTCACTCAACCCTGAACCAAAAAAATTCAACAGAACTGGCTCAAGTAATATCCACCCGTTTCCCAGTGGCTCTGGTTGATGAATTTCAGGATACAGATCCACTTCAATACGCTATTTTCAAAAAAATCTATTCCAAGAATAAAAAAAATGGCCTGCTAATGATCGGGGACCCCAAACAAGCTATTTATGCATTTCGTGGGGCAGATATCTTTACCTATATTCATGCACGCCGTGACACTGCAAAAACAAACAGATACACCATGGATACCAATTACAGAGCAAGCAACAGTATGGTTCATGGTGTCAACACCCTTTTTCAAACCCAATCACCCTTTATCTATGACCAGGACATTGTCTTTAAACCAGTAAAGGCCGGCGGTGCTGCTGATGAAACCCCAGCAACCATCAACAAAAAACCTATACACCCATTTCATTGCCTGTTCCTTCCAGATATAAAATATTCCAAGGACAATGCTGCCCTTAAATCTGCAAAGATGAGCAGCTATACCATTGCCAAACTTTTAAAACATGACAAGCAACACTCCACCTTGATTGGCACAAAACAAATACAAGCTGCAGATATTGCTGTTCTGGTCCGCACTCACAGAGAAGCTGCAATAATGCAACGGGCACTTGCTGAACTCGGAATCACCAGCGTTTATTACAGCCAGAACTCTGTCTATGCCAGTGATGAAGCACAGCAGTTCTGTTATCTTTTCAGGGCATTAGTAAACATTGAAGACGACGCAGCTGTTCGAAGATGCCTGTTGACAGATTTTTTTGGAATGAACGGATTACAGATTTACAAGCTACAAAGTGAACAACAACAATGGGAGGAATTGCTCCTGGCACTTATGAACTACAGAACATGCTGGCAAAACCAAGGTCTCATGCCCATGTTGCAACAACTTTTTTCCAGACAAAAAACTGTAGCCCGTAGCCTTCAAGGTAAAGACGGTGAGAGAAAACTGACCAATATTCTTCACCTGGCAGAACTTCTCCAGGAAATATCCAAAAAACACACTGGTATTGATAACCTCTTACATTACCTTGAAGAACAAATAAGAAAGCCGGACACAGAATCCTCCGCACAACAACTCCGCCTGGAAAGCGATGAAAATTTGGTGAAGATTGTAACCATCCACAAGGCCAAAGGAATGGAATACCCATTAGTGTTTCTCCCCTTTCTCTGGAACGGAAGAACTCTCACTACAAAAGACACCCTTTCGTTCCATAACCCTGATACCTTTGCTCAGATCATAGATTTTGGCACAGGTGAAAAACAAAATCTGCAATTAGCTAAAAAAGAAAGCCTTGCTGAAGAGTTACGCCTACTATATGTAGCTGTCACCCGAGCCCAATATAGCTGTTATTTCTGCTGGGGTAATATTAGCTCCATGGAAAAATCTGCCATGGCCTACCTGCTTGATTCACTGCAAGACAAAAACAGTGACATCGAACAAACACTTAAAAATACATTTAATAACAACAAGGATCTCCTGAAAATCATTCACCACTCAGAAGAGGACGACCTTGTCCGTTTACATCAGGACAAGAAAATCAAACATACAAGTGTCAATCAGTTCAAAGGAGAGATAAAGAACACATGGCGTGTGACCAGTTACTCTCAGCTTATTACCAGCCATTTCCCCGAACACCATGACAAATTGACACCTGCTATTTCAAAACAGCAAAATACTGATCAAACCAACGTGGCCACAGTCTTCACCTTTCCCAAGGGTGCCACTTCCGGTATTTTTCTACACAAAATTCTTGAGATAATCGACTTTAACAACCAAACTTACGCCGAACTTTATGAACTGGTAAAAGAACAACTCGAAGCCCATGGCTTTTCCCAGGACTGGACCAAACTGGTGTGTCAATGGATCCAGCAGATACTCACCACCTTATTGGACCACAACACCGGACTGTGCTTACAAAAAATAACCCGCAAAAATCGCTTAGATGAATTGGGCTTTCATTTTTCCATACAGGATCTCGAAATATCTGCCTTCAATGAGATACTAAAAAAACACGACATCGCACCTGTACAAAGTCAGCTTGTTTCTATGCAGGGACTGATGAAAGGGTTTATTGATCTTGTTTTCCGATATCAGGATAAATATTATATTGCCGACTATAAATCCAACCACCTGGGTAATGACATTAATGATTATTGCCCGGACCAGCTTACAAATGCCATGGCTGAACACCGCTACGACATGCAATATTTAATATACACCGTGGCCTTGCACAGATATTTAACCATGCGAGTACCAGATTATAAATATTCAACTCATTTTGGAGGTGCCTACTACCTCTTTTTACGCGGACTGGATCAAGAGAAAGCCCCAAAAAATGGCATATTCAAAATAAAACCTCCCTGGAATCTTATCAAAGATCTTGATACATATTTCCATAAAAGGGAGGATTATTAATGAAGAAAACCTTACAAATGGCTGTGCATCAGGAAATCATCAGACCCATTGACCTCCATGCAGCCATTTTTCTCTCTCGACTGAGCCCGGAAAAGAGCTGTAAACCTGATCAACTAATCATTGCAGCTCTTGTCTCCCACGCTATCGGCATGGGCCATGTGTGTCTTCCACTTAAAAGCATTGCCGGTAAAACAATTTTCAAAACAATAAAACCGTATAAAATACCTGATATTGATATTTTGAGAAAAATCCTGATTCAATGGTCAGCAGTGGGTGAACCAGGAGGAAAAACTCCTCTTATCCTTGATTCTGACAACAGATTGTATTTCTTGAGATATTACAATTATCAGCATACTATTTCTCAAGATCTGTTAACACGCAACAAAGCTATTGAAGACGTTGATCATCCCCATGCAAAACAACTTATAAATCGCCTTTTTCCTGATACAAGCATACTGGACGGGCAAAGACTTGCCGCAACACTATCACTCTTCAAACGCCTGGTAATTATCTCAGGAGGACCTGGCACAGGCAAAACCCACACTGTTGCACGCATCCTGGCACTTTTAAACAATGTTAACTCCCAACCTCTACGAATCGGCCTAGCTGCTCCTACCGGAAAAGCAGCTAATCGATTGCAGGAGTCAATTATTCAGGCAAAATCACGCCTTGATGAAAAACTACAAGCATCTATTCCTGAAAATCCTCAGACTTTGCACAGACTACTAGGTTTCCAACCTGATTCAGGGAGCTTCAGAGCAAATAAAAATAATCCTCTCCACCTTGACCTGTTGGTTCTGGATGAGGCATCCATGATTGATATCCCAATGATGGCCCAAGTTCTGGAAGCTTTGCCACAAAAAGCCCGCCTAATAATCCTTGGTGATCGTGACCAACTTGCCTCAGTTGAGGCAGGGAGTCTATTTGCCGATCTTTGTGGTGACACCACTCATTTCAAGTGTTCCCAGCAGCTCTATTCTATCCTTTCTCAATATAACAAACACCTCCAACATGAAAGGTCATCCACTGTACCTTTTTCCGATTCAGTACTCCGCCTACAACAAAGTTATCGTTTCAAAAAGGACAGTTGTATTGGAAAATTAGCTGCAGCTGTGAACAACTCTGATAGCAAACGAATGGTAAAAATACTCGATTCGAGCCAACCGGATTTTAATTTTATCGCACTTTCTCAGATAAACATCCTACCATGGTTTTCAAAAGCACTTTTCCATTATTACCTGGACATATCAAAACAAAACAATCCTGCCGATGCCCTTCATTGCTTCGACAGATTCAGAATACTCTGCGCCCTACGGGATGGCCCTTGCGGTATCAACTCCATGAATATTATGGTCAAGAAAATACTGACAGATAAAGGGATCATTAGTGCTGGTGATACATGGTATAAAGGCCAACCCATAATGATTCGTTGCAACCATTACGGGTTGCAACTCTTCAACGGTGATACCGGAATTATCTGGCCAACTAAAGACGGTACTCTACTGGCATGGTTTTCCCGTACTGATGGCGACCTGCTCTCAGTGGCTCCATCAAGACTCCCAGAACACGAAGCAGCTTATGCTGTAACTATTCACAAATCCCAGGGATCTGAATTTGATGAAGTATTGTTGGTATTACCCCCTGAAGAACATCAAATAGTTACCAAAGAGTTAATATACACAGGGATAACCAGGGCAAAAAATAAACTGACATTGCTTGGTGAATCCATTGCTCTGCAATACTCTATCGAAAAAAAGGTTATCAGACATTCAGGTTTGGCTCGATCATTATGGAATTTATGAATTAATTCCAAGTAAAACACTGGATTTTTGAGTTAATCTATGAAACAATAGTGGAAATTAATAAAATCTATCTGCGGAATTGATAATTTCTTTAGAAAAACGGTTTTTTTTCTTGAGCCAATCGAACTATTACCAAAAAATTCGGACAGCACCGGAAGAGAACTTTGACTCCTGGAATCAAGGATATACTCTCCAGAAGAAGTACCTGTATTTTATGCACCGATAGTCATATCAGGAAACTGTGTTTTGTAATGTTCTGTTAACCGTGAAAACTTTACCAATGGTGTCGTCATAATGGAATTCAGAAAGCTTGAAGTATTCTGCAAAGTCGTTGAACTGAAAAGCTTCACACGTACTGCTGAAGCTGTTCACCTGTCTCAGCCTACAGTCAGCGAACATATCAGAAATCTGGAAGAACAACTTGACCAGAAGCTTATTGATCGCCTTGGCCGTGAAGTAGAACCCACACCGGTTGGCAGAGTACTCTATGGATATGCTCGAAAAATACTTCGCCTACAAAATGACGCCACCCAGGCAGTTGAACAATACAGTGGCAACATTATCGGCCGCATCATGATTGGCTGTGGAACAATCCCCGGAACCTATATACTCCCTAGCATGATAGGTGAATTCAGAAATGACAATCCATCAATAAAAGCAACATTACAAATTGCCGGTTCCCGAACCATTGCCAAAAGAGTCATTCAGGGCGACCTAGAACTTGGAGTAACCGGAGCTATGTGGAACGAAAACAGCCTTGACTGGCAGGAAATATTTTCCGACCAACTCACTCTGGTGGTCAGCCCGAAACATCGGTTTGCAAAACAAAAATCCGTAAAGCCTGAAGACCTCCTTAATGAACCATTTATCCTCAGGGAGTCTGCTTCTGGTACCAGAAAAGTAATAGACCAAATTCTCAATGATTATGGAATCAAACCTTCAAGTTTACACGAAGTGGCCGAGATAGGATCCACTGCTGCCGTTAAAAACGCCATATTATCAGGCCTTGGAGTTTCCTTCCTTTCCAAGCAAGGAGTTACCGATAATGTTAAGCGAGGTGAACTAGCAATGGTTGACGTGGAAGGATTTAATCTGCACCGTCCATTTTATCTGATTAAACGAAAAAACAGAGAACTCTCTCCCGTGGGTGCGGTATTCATGGATTACCTGTTGCAAAAAGCAAAAGAATTTAAATAACAGGACTGCTGAATAAACCTAAGCGTCAGTAAAAACTTAGCCTGAGTGTTTATTGACGCTTTTTTTGCACGCGAGCAAAGACTGACGCATCAAAATATCTTTCCTGGATTTAATACACCTTGAGGATCAAAAAAATCCTTCAAACGCTTCATCAGCCCCAGGGTGTTCGCATCAACCTCCAAAGGCATATATTTAGATTTGGTTGTTCCAATACCATGCTCACCAGATATGCTGCCTCCCTGCTTTACTACAAATTCAAAAAGTTTCTCCCTGGCCTTTATACCGTTAGCATATTCTACCTCATCCTCACGATCAACCATGATATTGACATGGATATTCCCATCCCCTGCATGACCAAAAGTCAAAATCAACAAATCTAAATCTCTGCTTAACTGTTCAGTGCAGGCAACCAGATCTGAAATCCTGGACCTGGGCACTACCACATCCTCACTTATTTTGTTTGGTTTCAGAGAAAAGGTTGCAGGAGATATGGATCGCCTTGCCTGCCATAAGGCTGCCACTTCCTTTTCATCAGCAGAATGCCGGTAAGTAATATCTTTATGTTTTAAAAATAAACTTAACTTTTTTACTTGTTCCGTTACTGCCTCTTCACTTCCATCCAGTTCTATCAACAACAAGGCTTGAATATTTTTGCCTAATGGCTCTGTAAGAAGATTTTCCACCACAGTTATGGCAGTCCGATCCATATACTCCAGAGTGCAGGGCATAATCCCTGCAGCCAGGATTCGTGCCACCAAAACAGTTGCCAGTTCCAAGGATTCCAGAGTCACCAGAAAGGTACTTTTAGCCTGAGGCAGTGGAAGAAGCCGTAAGATAAGCTTGGTGAAAATCCCCAAAGTTCCTTCAGAACCAATAAACAATCTGCACAGGTCATATCCGACAACGGATTTTTCTGTTCTTGCACCTGTGTTTATAATTTCACCGTTGGGAAGAACCACCTCCATCCCTATGATATAATCTCGAGTTACTCCATATTTGACAGCACTAGGACCGCCTGCGCATTCAGCGGCATTACCACCCAGAGAACAAAATTTTAGACTGGCAGGATCTGGCGGATACATCAACAAATATTTCTTTAATTTCTTTTGCAATTCGCCTGTAATCACACCTGGCTCAACCACACAAATCATATTATCAGAATCAATCTCCAGAATCTTATTCATCCTGGAAAATGCTATAATTAATCCACCGTGCACTGGCAGAGCTCCGCCAGTCATCCCTGAACCAGCTCCCCTTGGGATAACAGGAAAATTAAACTTTCCAGCCAACCGCATAATTGAAGCAACCTGTTCAACATCATCTGGCAAAACAACAGCATCAGGAATGTACACTTTGCCTGTACCATCATAGCTGTAACAAGCCAGATCTTCCTGACTGGTTAACAAAAATGCTTTACCAACAATGTTTGCCAGTTCCTTTAAAATTTCACTATTCATAAAACCAAGCATACTGTAATCTGTAATGTACAGAAATGGAAAACTCACACTTTTCATTCATTCCAGATATTTTTTATGCTATTTACTTTTTTTCTGATACGATACGCAAACATATAAACAAAACCAACAATTCTGCCATTCGGTTTTTTTCACCAGCAATAGGAGGAATTTCATGCTTTACGCCTTTGTGTCACTAATCATGTTGTTAACCGGTCTTTTCTTGTTTACGAAAGGACTAAAGTCCTCTCCACCAAGTAATAAAAAACTCCTAAAACTTTCTTTGCTCACCAACAAATTACTTCCTGTGGTCCTAGTCTTTGCTGGTTTTTTTGGTTTATTGTCCACTTCCTTTGTCACCATAGACTCCGATGAAGTCGGACTGCTTAAGCGTATCTATCTCGCAGCTGATCTACCTGCTGGAAAAATCATTGCTGCTGATCAGGAAAAAGGTCCTCAGGCTGAACTGCTTGGCCCCGGCTTTCATTTTCAACCCTTTATCCGTATCCTCCACGACATCGACTTCGCCCCAGTAATTGAAATACCGGAAGGACAATACGGCCTACTGCTAGCCAAAGACGGTGAAGCACTTCCCGACGGACAGTTTCTTGCCAATGCATGGCCCCAAAACAACTTCAACAACATGCTGAATGCAAAATACTTCCTTACCAAAGGAAAAGGCCAGAAAGGACCACAGCTCGATGTACTTCGCCCTGGGAAATACCGATTAAATCACTACCTTTTCTCAATTCAATCACGGCCTGCTCTCGACGTCCCAACCGGCCATGTGGCTGTAATAAGATCAAACATTCAAACAAAAAATGACTGTCCAGGAACTTTTGAATCGCAGGGAAAAACAGGGGAAGGAGTAGCAATTCCAATTGTACCAAAAGGATGTGTCGGTGTTTGGGACGAACCACTGTATCCCGGTCGCTATTACCTCAATGAAAAAGCTTATGTCTCTACTATTATTCCCACTCGCCTACAGACCTGGAATTACGTTGGTGGTTATACAGAAAGAAAAATTAACCTTCGCGTTGCAGATGATGGCAAAATTACCCAACAAGAAATGGCAAGAGAGGTAATCAGACCTGAAAATGCTGCTGACAAAGCCATTACCGTTCGAGTTGAAGGCTGGACAGTACCTGTGGACATGAGAGTTGTGGTTCAAGTTCACCCCAAAGACGCACCTAAAGTAGTGGCAAGTGTTGGTGATTTACAACGTGTAGAAGATAATATTATCACCCCGGCCATACGAGACATCTTGCGGACAATTGGCGGGCATCCCAGCAGAAAAGTCCTTGATTTTATAGGAAAAAGAGACGAGATAGTCAACCTTGTCGAGCAATCTATTGCCAACGAAGGTGCCAAGGCAGGCGTATCAATCCAGGAAGTACGGATGGGCGAACCAGCTATTCCACCAGAACTACTGGTTGCCACCCTTCGAGAGCAACTTGCCACCCAGTTGAACCAGACTTACAAAAAAGAAAGAGAGGCTCAAAAAGAACGTATTGCTGTTGAAAGGGAACGTGCCACAGCTGATCAACAGCACGAACTCGTAGCTGCTGAAATCCAAAAACAGGCTGCTTCACACAAAAAAGAGCAACTCAGATTGGAAGGTGAAGGCGAAAAACTAAAATTAACTGAAATTGCTAAAGGTCAAAAATCCCTAGCGGATGTTTTAGGTCAAGACAGAGCTATGCAACTCCAAGCCCTTGAAAAAGCCCTCAAAGCTGCCACAAGCAATCCAGCTATTGTAAAGGTACCCACTGTTCAAGTTACAGGGACCGGATCTGGATTTGAAGGTGCTGCTGCCATACTTGGCTCTTCAAATATAATTAAAATGATGTCTGGAATTAACGCTATGGAAAAAAAGAATAAAAAGTAACAATTCATCAGCCTGATTATTTAACAATACATAAAGTTCCATATTGAACTACCCATTGAAACCTAGAACCAAGACGGAGAAATAATGAGCAGGTTACGATTGGCCCTGATTGCCGGCGGAATTTCAAAGGAACGTAATGTCTCCTTAAACGGGGCAATTGAAGTAGAAAAAAGTCTTAATCCGGAAAAATACGATATCATACGTTATGATCCGGCAACAGACCTTTCCCGATTAAGCAATGATGCCAGCTCGTTAGATGCTGCCTTTATCCTGCTGCATGGATTATACGGAGAAGACGGCACTATCCAAGGTTTCCTAGACCTCTTAGATATCCCTTACCAGGGGGCGGGAGTATTGGGAAGCGCACTTGCAATGGATAAAAATCTTGCAAAAGAACTCTATCGTCTTCATGACCTACCCGTTGCCCGGTGGAAAATGGCCTCACTTGGCGACATTGATAACCCTATGCAACTCCTGGAAAAATTAAAACTGCCACTGGTTATAAAACCTGTCAAACAAGGTTCCTCCATTGGTATGACCATCATAAAAGAAGGAAAAGAACTATCTGCAGCTCTGGAACTAGCCTTTCAACACGATAATCAGGTAATGGTAGAAGAATATATTACCGGCAGAGAAATTACTGTGGGAGTTTTAGGTAATGATGACTTGACACCATTACCTCTGGTTGAAATCATCCCTGATGCACAATACGATTTTTTCAACTATGAGGCTAAATACAAACCTGGTGCCACCAAAGAAATATGTCCGGCAGACGTAACAGATTCTGTCCAAGAGAAAGCCCAGCAATACGCACTCATTGCTCACAAAGCACTCCAATTACGAGGCTATAGTCGAACAGACATGATTATCCAAGATGATAACACCATCTATATACTGGAAACCAATACCATCCCTGGTATGACTTCCACCAGCCTTTTGCCCCAAGCAGCAGCACAGTATGGACTTTCCTTTTCAGAACTGCTGGACAGACTTATTGAACTTGCAATTGAGGACAGGAAAAACAAAAAATAACTCCAGATTTCCAATAGAACAATCAGAAAATTATGCTTAAGGATATCTCGAAAATCAGATTCCTTGTTCAATATCAAGGCATGCTGAGACGTTACCTTTTCAAACAGGTAATTCTCAGCATTTTGAAATAGAACCAAAACCATTCAAAAACATCAGCTTTTTTAAAACGATGCTCTTAAAAAAATTATCTTCACAGCCTTAAAATCTTTTTTCAAAATAAGGAGCCAGGACTTCCGGCACTGCAACTGTTCCATCTGCTTGCTGATAATTTTCCAAAACAGCCAACAAGGTCCTTCCCACTGCCAACCCACTACCATTGAGGGTATGAGCCAACTTACTTTTACTTGCTCCCTCTGGTTTATACCTAATTCCAGTTCGCCTTGCCTGAAAATCTAGAAAATTGGAACAAGAAGAAATTTCACGGTAATTATTCTGCCCTGGAAGCCACACTTCAATATCATAAGTCTTTGTTGCTGAAAAACCCAAATCCCCACTACATAAGGACACCACACGATAAGGCAGTTTCAAAAGCTGTAACACCTCTTCAGCATCAGACAGCAGCCTATCAAGTTCAGCATCAGAGGTATCAGGGGTGGTAAACTTCACCAACTCAACCTTGTCAAATTGATGCTGCCGAATAAGGCCTCTGGTGTCCTTTCCATATGATCCTGCTTCAGAGCGAAAACAAGGTGTATATGCAACATATTTTATCGGAAGATCTTTTTCATCAAGGGTTTCTTCGCTATGAATATTTGTTACCGGGACTTCAGCAGTCGGTATCAACCATAAATCCCAGTTATCGATCTTAAAAAGATCATCAGCAAACTTAGGCAATTGACCAGTGCCAGTCATTGTTTTAGTATTGACCATGAAAGGAGGCAACACTTCACGGTAATCATGTCTTTGGGTATGCAGGTCAAGCATGAAATTTATCAGAGCACGCTCTAGACGAGAACCGAAATCCTTCAATAAGACAAAACGAGCCCCTGCAAGTTTGGCTGACGTTTCAAAATCCAGAATTCCTAATTTTTCACCTACCTCCCAGTGCGGCAAAGGGGAAAAATCAAACTGCGGTAAAGTACCCCATTTCCTGATTTCAACATTATCGCTATCATCTTTTCCCTGCACCACAGATTCGTGACAAAGATTGGGAATAGCCATTACAATTTCTTCAAGACTGTTTTGGATCTCACTCAATCCAATGTCCAGCTTTTTAATCCTGACAGACACCTCGCGCATTTCATCGATCAGAGGTTGAGCCTTTTGGTTATCTCCCTCCTTTTTATAAAGAGCGATATCCTTGGAAACAGTATTTCGCCGATTTTTGAGACTTTCCACTTCTCCTAAGATCTCTAAACGTTTCCCATCTATTTTTGAAAAATTATCCACTATTACAGGATCAATTCCCCGAAGAATGGTTTTTTCCCTGACTAATTCAATATTTTCACGAATAAAACGTAATTCAAGCATGATTTACCATTATCTTGTATTTATAAAGTGTACCTAAACTGCCTGTCTGAAAAATTACGAACACATCTGCCCATTAAGCAACAAAGTCATAAAGCAGCAATGATTCAAACCCGGAATTTCAATTAACCCCTTGGGGATAATGTATTAATATTTTTTTTGGCTACTGTACTGTATTTGAGGAATATATTTCAAGTACAACAAATTAAGTCATTATTTCCTCATGGCTCCCTGAAAAATCAAATCTGAATCAATTGCTTTTCATTGCACAGTTTGCTACCATCCCTAAGCTCTAACGAGAAGAAACAAACTCTTCCAAACTGTAGGACTGGACCTTTTTTTATTCTGACAATACATAATGTGTGAAAACAGTTAACTTAGCCCATCAGCTAAAAATCTTTTTCATATTAACTTTTTTTAATAAATATTATTACTCTACAAAACATTGGAACCTTATAATCATATAGTCTTATTTATTTCCGAATTGCGACGCACAGTTCGCTGGCTGGGAATTAGCATCATTATCCTCACAGTGATACTCTTTTTCCTGTCGAGCAATGTTCTTTCAATTTTTCAAGACCACTTAAATGAAAAACTCTATTTCTTTTCAGTAGCTGGTCCCTTTATATCCCATGTCAAAGTCGCATTTTTCGGTGCCCTGTACCTTCTCATGCCTTGGGTAATGTATGTTCTCTGGAAAAGTCTAGGCCATGCATTTGGCATGAAAGGAAACAAACTCTTATGGTTTGTAGCCAGCACCTGCTTTCTCTTTTACGCGGGAACAATCTTTTGCTATACAATCACTCTTCCCTTTGGAGTAAACTTCCTATTAAGTTTCCAGTCTGAGGAATTAAAACCGGTAATTGCCATAACCCGGTTTGTAAATTTTATTATCCTTTTTATCCTTGGCTTTGGAACAATTTTTGAACTACCGGTTTTTATGGTCTTTAGCGCCACAGTGGGAGTATCACGAAATTTCTTTGAAAAAAACAGACGCTTTGCTATCCTTTTCATAGCAATTCTTGCTGCACTTCTAACTCCCACACCCGATATAGTAAACATGGGACTCATGGGTGGCCCGCTATATATTCTCTATGAGGCCGGAATTCTGGTAATTAGAATTCTAAAACTTGATAAAAAAAAAGCAACAGAGTTAAGCCATAAATAGACCTGAGACAAACAGGCAATGAAGACGGTGTATATATCCAGAAAATTAAAAGATCATATATACATCATGGCCTGTTCATTTCTTCTTATAGGATATAAAAAATTAAAACTCAGTAACCATTACCCCATGTTGTTGTAACAATGCCGCCGTCACTCCAAACATTGGGTTCACTCCACACGATGGACTTTTAGCTCTTAAGAATGCCTGATTAGCGCCCAACATTTGCGCCATTTGCAAACACTGATATGCTCCTTTGACGAAATTAGACGTTACATCACATCCATCACGAGTAATCACATATGCCTCACCACGAAGGACATCCCGTCCATCACCACCAACCAGCTCCGCAGGCATACGTGGCGTGGCAAGTCCACCCAACTGCTCCGGACAAATAGGAACCCAGTTAAACCTTCTCAGCAAAGTAAAGCAATTTGTCAAAGGCTTACATTGACCATCATATCTGGTACAAAAACCCACTAAACAGGCACTGACAAGACACTTAGCCTTCGCACTACCAGCGTCATTCCCTACAGCACCATCCATCAAGACAACCTTGTTTTACAATAGAAATTTCATCAGAACAAAACCACCAACCAGTAACAACAAAAAAGCAACGCTAAGGATATTGAAATATCGATTGATAAAATACTGTACCGGTGCGCCAAAATGATAAATCAAGGCAGAAACAAGAAAGAAGCGAGCCGCTCGAGAAAGTGCTGAGACCACAATAAACGTTACAAAATTTATTTTAAAGGCACCAGCTGTAATGGTAAAAAGTTTATAGGGTAACGGAGTAAACCCGGCAGCAGCAACAGCTAGAGCATCGTATTTCTGATAAAGATTTTGCACTACATCATATTTCTCATGAAGTCCATACAAGTTCAGAATATACAGGCCAGCCGTATCCATAAAACCCAAGCCCAAACCATAACCAAGTGCTCCGCCAATAACAGAACCGGCTGCACAGACAGCTGCGTATTTGAACGATTTTTTTGGGTCGCCAATGCAAAGTGCAATCAAAAACACATCAGGCGGAATTGGAAAAAATGAGGATTCAGCCAATGCTATAAAAAAAAGTGCCCAAATACCCGCAGGTGTAGCTATCCACTCCATACAGCGAGTGTAAATACGCTGTAAAAAAGACATATCCTTGACATCAACAAGAGGTTCAACTTTTCCAGCCATGACTTCCTATCAGATTCACGAAGCGAACCTTTTCAATAGTTTTAATTTTAACTTCCCCATCTTTTTTCTCAACAAGCTGGAGTTCCTGAACAAACTGATCTCCAACAGGAATCACCAATCTGCCTGGATCAGCCAACTGTTGCACCAAAGGCTCCGGTATCTTAGGACCACCTGCAGTAACAAGAATCCTATCAAAAGGGGCATCACCAGACCACCCTTCAGTGCCATCATCAATTCGTGTCACAATATTATGATAACGAAGCTTGTCAAAAATTTTTCTGGCACGAACCAGCAATGAATCTATTCTTTCAATACTAAAGACACGTTCACAGATCAGGGAAAGCACTGCTGCCTGATAGCCTGATCCTGTACCAATTTCCAACACCCTATGTTCCTCAGATAACTGCAAAGCCTGGGTCATCAAGGCAACAATGTAAGGTTGCGAGATAGTCTGCCCTGCACCAATAGGTAAGGGATGATCACCATATGCCCTGACCTGCATGGCATCTTCAACAAAAAAGTGGCGAGGAACAGTACGCATAGCCTCAAGTACTTGTTGATCATTAATTTGACGACCTACAAGTTGTTCCTCAACCATCCGTTCCCGGTTGATTTCATATATCGAAGGGAAGCTCACTTAACCTCTTCCCAAGTATACTGATTGAGTTTTTCCAGATCATTTTGATCAAATGAACGAAACTCACAACTTGTAACCAGATCCCCGGAAAAAGTTACAATAATCATTTCATAACCATCTGGATCTGTAACAAGGTCAATGATCGGTGTTCGACTCAAAGCTCCTTTTTTGTCTTCATAATAAACGTATTCCTCAATCTCAACGGAAATATTTCGATGCCCATCTGGCTCCCCCAGATATAACATTACATCCTGACGCGTGGATTTCAACGGTGCTATCATGCTGGCATCAGATGCCAGATGTCGAACCGGTTTATTGTAACAACCGCTAGCCAACAAAGGCAGCAGGCAAAAAGCAACTAACAAAAAATTCCGCATTCCCTATCCTCCGGGGAAACCTTATAATGAAATTTAACCACAACAAATCCTTAACAGGTGTAACAATGAAGCACTCGTCCCCTATATCGTGAACCCTCATTTTTTTCAAGGCAATTGACCATAATGCAGGCAAATGGAGTTTATTCACCATGATTCTTTCACCTGCCAACAAAGCTTAAATATCGTTTAGTCAAGATAGCTTTTTCCTGGTTCACTCATATAATTTCGAGTATATTTAAAACATTGGAGCAAAAATGATAAACATAATTGCTGTCCTGTCAAGCTATGTACCTCCATCCAGACCAAGACAGTCCATTTATTAAAAAATAATCCTACAACCCCATGAAAAAACATATTTTCGACACCATTATAATTGGTGCTGGTCTTTCCGGACTGAGCGTTGCAGCCTTTCTTAAAAAAAACAACCCTTCTATTTCCCTTTTGGTACTGGAAAAAAATGAACAACCCGGAGGTGCAATTTCATCCTACGCTGAAGAAGGATACCTTGCAGAATCCGGGGCCCACGGCTTTCTTGACAACTGCCAGGAAAGCAGGGAACTCACGAGGATAGCTGGCCTGGAAAACGAGATCATTAAAGCGCCATTATCCCGCTATGGTCGTTATATATGTCTCAATCAAAAACTCAAACTCATCCCCCAGAAGCCTGGCCTGATACTGAGATCAAACATAATGCCTTTTGCAGTAAAACTCCGGGTATTGGCTGATCTTTGGAAAAAACCGTTACCCGGTGAACCTACCGTGGAACAATGGGTTCAGCACCGTTTCGGCTCTGGCCTACTCCCCTTTGCTGATGCGGTTTTTACCGGAACCTATGCTGGAGACATCAAACGCCTGAAAATGGACGCCGTCATGCCAGGTGTACGTTCCTTGGAAAATGATCACGGATCTGTTATTCGAGGCCTTTTAAAAAAGCGAAAACAAAACAAAAAAGGTGACTCCAAAAAACGACCTCAACTCCCTGCAATGACCAGCTTTATCAATGGAATGTCACGTTTCCCTCAAGCATTGGCTGACACATTACTTCCCAACAAGGAAATAATGTATAGAACCCCTGTTACTTCATTTGTTCCTGGAACAGGATGCTGGGAAGTACATACAAGTCAACATCAATTTCGCACCAGACATCTGGTTGTAGCCTTACCGGTAAACCAGGCTCTAACCCTGTTAAAACCAGCTCCCACCTTGGCCAGACCTCCACTTGAACAAATCCCTGAAGCCCGAATAGCTACAGTGGCACTGGGATACAACAATCAGGCAAAGGTCCCCTTCGGCTTTGGTTATCTGGCACCGGAATCAGAAAAACGTTTTACCATGGGATCATTGTTTTCTTCTCACATGTTCCCGGACCGAGCACCCCAGGAAAACATTCTTATCGAGGCATTAATTGGCGGCAGACGACACCCTGAAAGATTGGCTCTCGACGACGAAACCATCATTGAAAATGTTACAAAAGATATTGGAAAACTAATTGATCTACCTGATAGACCTTCCTTTTCCAGAGTTCTTCGTCCACAGTCAGCTATCCCACAGCTTGAAGCAGGTTATCCAAACCTAATCTCCTGGCGTAACACTCTGCAAAGAGATCACCCAAGCGTTCACATCTGCGGTTTTGGTTGGAAGGGTATAGGCATTAACGACATGACCAAAGAAGCCAAAAAGATTTCTGACAGAATATTGGCAGGAATTGACAAAAACGAAAAACCGGAAGTGAAAGGTGTTTATTTCTAACCAGCAGATCAGAACCATTTGAACATCAACAGCAAACAACCATGACAAAAAACCAATAATTGCGTTTTAATGCGTTGCTGGTATCAACTAAAACAATGCTGGTTAAATAAACAAATTAAAAACAAAATCAGCTGTTGAGCTTACGACACAAAAATTCTATCTGTTGCCTGACTGTTGTTTTGAGTGACATATCCTTTGTCACAGTCTTGATGGCATAAAGAACTGTGGAATGATCCCTACTGTAGATTTGTCCTATCTCATTTAAGGAAAGATCGGTATACTTTCTGGATAGATACATACCAATCTGCCTGGGATAGGCAACATTCCGCTTGCGCGATTTTGACTGCAGCTGCTTTATATTTATCTTAAATTCACTACAAATGAACTTCTGGATCATCTCACAATTAACGTCTACAATCCGACCAATAAGTCCCGCAATGACGTCTTGAATCATAGCTTCATCCGGCTCCACCTGCAAAAGACTAGATTTCGCTTTTATCCCCATGATGGCGCTTTCTATCCGCCGGATATCTCCATGGAGATGACGGGCTAGAAATTCAACCAAAATTTCATCAAGATCCAGTTCATTTTGCCTAGCCTTGTGACGAATAATCCTTGCCCTTGTTTTAAAATCAGGAGCCTTAATTTGGGTAACAAGCCCTGCTGTCATCCTGGACTTGAAATCCTCATCAATCCCGTCAAGTTTTGAAGGAGTTACAGCAGAAGTAAATATAACTCTTTTCCCTGACTTTAAAAGATAATCTAATATTGAGTTTAACTCTTCCTGAGTTTTATTTTTACTACTTAGCGTATGAATATCCTCCACCAGCAACACATCACAATTTTGAACATATTTTTTCGAAAACTGCCCCATAGTATTGGAACGAATACCATTAGCCATTTCAGCTGAAAATTGCTGAGCTGTGAGATAGTGCATGCGGGTAGCAGGAGACCCCTGGAGAACTCGATGTGCCACAGCCTGTGTCAGATGACTTTTCCCTAACCCTGTGGAACTTGTCATAAAAAGGCAATTGCCAAATGTTTCTTCACCTCTGGCAATGGCATCACAGGCTGACCTGGCCAGCAAGTTAGACTCACCAACCATAAATTGGTCAAAAGTATAATTTGGATGTAAAGATCGAAAACTTGAGCCTCCAATCGATACTCCTGGAAGCTGTAACTGATTGGCACGTTTATTCTGTATCTGTAAAACTTTCTTGTTCCCAACAGATAACCTTACCTGAAATCGCCCCATATTCAAGCTGTTAACCTGCTCTTTGATTAGGCCAAGGTAGCGTTGTTCAACCCATGAACAAAAAAAGCGGTCAGGTCCTGACAATTCAATAATCCCGTTCCTATTTCCTTGAAGGGACAAAGGCTTTATCCATAAATTATATTCACTTTCAGAAAGAGACTTTTGCAACAACTCTCTTAGTAAATCCCACAACATGAGCAATATTCCTATCAATTAAATAATTAACACCAAATACAACTTATCCAAGTCATAGCTTAAAAAACACAATATTGAAAATAATACGAAACTGGGTGGCAGATTAATTGCTCGTCACACCATGAAATAAGAGAAAAAACAACTGAGACAATCAAGTAACCGTCAACTATGTCTTAAAACTATATAATAAAGAGAAAAAATATTGATTAACGAGTTAGATATTTGGCATTTTTAAAGCAGTAACATTAATTATTTCTGAAAACAGTCAATGCCACTGACAGATATATAAAATACTTAACAAGTCAGTTTCAGTCAAAACTTATATGGGGTGATTTGATAGCTTTCCACGAGGTATTTTTTATCTTTTCGCTTATTGAAGTAGCAAAGGGAGTTCACAACGACTCCTCTGCCTAAATCACCCAAAAAGGGCCATTTACAACAATATTACTTTTTTCCTCAAAATTTCAGGTTGTTAAAAGGAACTTGAAAAAGTTATCAACATTTTATTAACAATTTAAAACTTGCCAATACTCTCCCATACTAACAAATACTCAAAATAACTCTATCTAAGCCTCATCAAAACCTCAACTACGTAATTTTGCCTGCACAACAACAGATTTACAATAATTATTTTTTTAACCGTTAAAATGGATTTTTTTTCAAAACCAGTTTACCTCAAAGGTAAGTATCCTTTTTAACTTTTTTTACCTATTACTGTTAACTTGTTGCAAACCTTTACAGTCCAAACTGTTTTTATCAATTCAGCACAGTTGCAATTAATAACTTTTCCCAGTCAACCTTAACCCTTTCATCTGCATCAGATGACCCTTGCCAGGGTAAAAACCTCTACCCTGCTTGCTCCATTAACGTTTAAAGTCAGAGCACATTCATTAACCGTAGTACCAGTGGTAAACACGTCATCTACAAGCAAAATATTTCTCCCCATCACCTGTTCAGCAGCAATTACAGCAAAAGCACCTTTTAGGTTCCTGCGCCGTTCTACCCCACTCAGGTTACTTTGAGCCACTGTAGAGCGATTTCTCACGAGCAGATATGGATTTATCTGCTCATTCCATTGTGGAAAACAAGTTTGGGCCAAAAGTAAAGCCTGATTAAAACCTCGTTCCTGTAGTCTTTTTTTGTGAAGAGGTACTGGGATTATCAGGTCTGGTTTGCCAATATCGTGCACAGCCTGACTACTACTGGTTAGAGTAGCGATTGAGGATAACCCGTTCATCTTACCATTATATTTAAAAGACTGAATAAGAGCGGGAATCACTTTTTTATATACAACTGAAGATCTGGCCATAGTAAATGCAAAGGTATCATTAAGGCAATCTCCACAAAGATGATCATTGCCAGCTGCAAAAGGAATACCGCAGCAAGAACAACAAGGTCCCCTGATAAAAGAAACCTGCCCAAAACAATGCTGACACAAAAGAGGTAATTCGCTTCCAGCAATATGCTTTTGGCAGCAAAGACAACTCCCTGGGAAAAATAACTCCTTACCTGCGTCAAATAAAGAAATAAACTCATTCAATACATTCATTTGCCTCTTATACAAAGAAAGGTTCACCTTCCCAAACAATTAAATCCAAATCAAATTGTTTTAATTATCAAAGCTATTTTTCATATCTCATAGAGGCCAACTCTTTAAAAATTCAAAAATGCATGGAATTCCTTAGTAGTTATGGTATATTTCATAAGTATTTCCAGATCACTGGTTCAAATCTTCTCTATATTTTATGAAAGTATTAAGAGGCTTGCAATTACGACTCCCAAAAAAAGACTAGGTGTTTTGATCGGCGGCTCCGGGCTTATCGGTGGCACACTTGCCCACTATTTCAAAACCAAAACAGAAGAAATAATCGATATTCGCGCTCCCAGCAGCAAGAAACTGTCCATTCGTAACACAGAAGACATTAAAAGATATCTGCGCCGTGTCCAACCCGATTTTGTAATTAATGCAGCTATCGCCACAATTGATAGCGATGCACAACTTGCCTTTGAAGTTAACTACCTGGGCTGTGTAAATCTCTGTCGAGCCTGTTGTGCACTTGGTATTCCATATATCCATATGAGTTCTGCATCAATTCTACCAAACGGTAACAACCTGACAGAAGAAGATCACCTACCGCTCTCCTGCAATCTCACCAATTACGCAAAGTCTAAGCTAATGGTCGAACGCACGCTGAAATACATGGGACAAAACCAGGGCCTGGACTATACAATTATCCGATTGGCAATCGTTTATGGTGAGCACGATCATAAAATACAGGGATTCCACCGACTATTTTTCAGTATCGCTGATGAAGCAATGCCTTTTTTCATTACCAAAAAAGAGGTTAGGCATTCATACACAAATGCTAACAAATTACCCTACTTTGTCCACCATGTTCTCGACAACAGAGAAGAATTTTCTCAGCAAACCTATCATTTTGTTGACAAAGACTCTGTAGAACTTGCTGATCTCATCCTTACACTACGCTCCTATCTGGAACTCAAAAGACCCCGAGAAATATATGTCCCCTACCCTGTCATCAAAGCTGGTAAATACACACTCAACAGGTTATCAAAATTTCTCAACTGGTTCGGCATCAGTGTCCGCTTACCACCAGAGCTCATGTTTCTTGAAAATTTCTATAAATCTCAGACCCTCTCTACAAGCAAACTTCAACAGTCAAGTTTCAAAGATCCGTTTCCTGATGAAACCATTTATAGTGCCCTTCCGCAGCTGGTTGTTTACTACCTGGAAAGATGGGGACACTTAAACCTTATTACCACCTTTAACGAGGAATTTTTTGGTTCAAATGAACTCGAAGAAGATTTTATCAACTCTCCTAAAGAACTTTTGGACTCTGTTCATCAGGATTCTGTTTCCCCTTTTCCCGATATTCAATAAACAAGATGTCTCCTTTCCAATATCTCAGGGCAATTGCAACTATTGTAGTGGCAGTACCACTCACTTTCATCGTCAGCGCCCTGGTGATTATCGACATAACATGGTTTCGTAAATCTCCCGAAAAAGCTCAGGTCTACCCACGCTACTGGGGCCGGATTATCTGTCGAATCGCAGGAGCCAGAGTCTCAGTAAAAGGACTTGAAAATCTCTCTCAGGATCAAACCTATATATTCATAGCAAACCATCTCAGCCAATTCGATATTTTCTGCTTCCAGGGCTACATGCCCCATGATTTTCGCTGGATTGCTAAAAAAGAATTATTTCGAATTCCTCTTTTTGGATACGCTATGCGAACAACTGATTTTATTTCCATAGACCGCTCTCAAGGTCGAAAAGCAATGAAAAGTCTCAATGAGGCATCAGAAAAAATTGCTTCAGGCACATCTGTCCTCATATTTCCAGAGGGTACACGTAGCCCGGATGGTTCATTACAAGCATTTAAATCCGGAGCAATTCTCATTGCCATTAAAGCTGGAGTACCAGTTGTTCCAATAAGCTTCAACGGTACTTTTGCGATTCTGCCCAAAAACCGATTGCTTGCCAATTCCGGAGATGTCACCATCCAAATAGGTCAACCAATCTCAACCAGTGACTACAAACCAAAAGACAAACAGGAACTGGCCAAACAACTGCATGATAAAGTTGCAGATCTCTTACTCTAATGAACTTTGTTTTTTGCATGACATTTGTTTTGCAAATTTCTTTGAACATGGCATAATAAGCCACAATTCAGCTTTTCACGCCTGAATTTCGGTTTAAAACAAATATTTTTTAAAATGCGGCCACAATCTAAGCATGAAAACAACTGGTTTTTAAAATTTACCCAGATATTTTTATGTTAACTATCATAATGTAATTGAACGTGTACTTTCACAGGAACTAATCCCATGACGTTAATATCGAGATACTCATCCTGGTTGGTTGCGTCGTCAACCTGCTTCATATTGCAATTTGCACTGGCAATAGTTCTGGTTTCCGGCAACAACACTCTTGCTGCCAGTAACACTGTGTTTCTGCCTTTAAAAATTAATGCTCCTGACTCAGCAAATGTCAGGCAGAAAGCAGATGACTCCCTTCGCAAAAATCTTCAGGATAAAGGCTATACATTTCTTGAACGTTTACCACTTGAAGAAACGCTCAACTACCGAACCACCTGGCCTCCTTCACCCAAAACCCTCACAATAATTGCTGAACAAAACAAAGTTGACTATGTTGCTCTTGGTAGCTTGACATTGATAGGAAACCTGATCAGCATTGATTTCATGGTGTTTGACATCCTGACTCCTCAAACTCCTCATTCATCGTACAGGGACGGCCTAACCATTGCTGATCTTGATGATGGAATTGAACAGACTGTCAATGAAGTTCTCAACTATTCCAATCGCAACCATTTTATAGCCACAATTTCTCCTGCTGGTAATAAACGAATTGACTCTGGTGCTATTCTTGTCAACATCAAAACCAGGCCAAATACTGCTTATAACAGTATCCAACTACGCCAGGACCTCAAGGCAGTCTATGCCATGGGATATTTCAACAATGTTGAAATCGAATCAAAAGACACTCCTAAAGGTAAAGAAATCATCTTCCGGGTTACAGAAAAACCTGTGATCAACAAAGTCACAATCTCTGGAACCGATGAAATTGAGGAACAGGAAATCCGTGATGTTGCAAATATCAATCCAAATACAATCCTCAACTCCGCCCAACTCAACAAGGCTGTCTTAAGAATTCAGGAACTCTACAAGGAAAAGGGCTTTCACAACACCAAAGTAGTAGCAGACCTTAAACAGCTAAATCCAGATGATGTTGATGTAAACCTGCAGATTACAGAAGGAAAAAAGATCTTTATTGAAAACATTTCCTTTTCTGGAAACATATCTTTTGATGATGATGAACTTGGAGATGTAATTGAAACCAGTACCAGAGACTGGCTTTCCTGGTTCACCGATTCCGGAATACTCAAGGCTGATATTCTCAGACAGGACACTTCTCGACTTGCCGCTTTTTATCATAATAAAGGTTTTATAGAGAGCAAAGTTGGTGATCCTGCTATATCCAGAGATGGTAATGCACTCACTATCGTTTTACCCATCAAGGAAGGAGAACGCTTTCGCGTTGGCACTGTATCCTTGACCGGCGACCTGATCCTGGAAAAGGATGTGCTACTGGCAATGCTAAAAATCAGAGATGAAAAATTTCTTAACAGGCAAGTGCTTAGAGATGATACCCTAAAAATCACTGACCTGTATGCAGAACACGGCTATGCATATGCTGAAATTCATCCAAGTATTAAAAAATCTGAAAACGGAAAACGTGTTGATATTGCTTTACGCCTGGATAAGGGGCCACTTGTCCACTTTAACAGAGTAGAGATTATCGGTAATACCCGAACCCGTGATAATGTAATTCGTAGGGATGTAACAATCGAGGAAGGTGGCACTTTCAGCTCCAAGGCGATCAGGGCTTCAACCCAAAAGCTGCAACGTCTTGGTTTTTTTGAAGAAGTTAACCTCAGACCACAACCAGGCTTGAATGACGAACAGATGGATGTAGTGATTGATGTTAAAGAAAGATCAACTGGTCAGTTCAGCGTTGGTGCTGGATACAGTTCAACCGACTTTTTAATGTTTATGGCTGAAATCGCAGAAAACAATCTCCTGGGAACGGGTAACAGACTTTCTCTTTCTGCCAATATCAGCGGCACCTCTGCCCGCTACAATCTCGCCTTTACTGATCCACGCCTGCTTGATTCTCACCTCTCAGCTGGAGTTGATCTATTCAACTGGGAACGCGAGTATGATGATTATACCAAGGACTCCAACGGTGGGGCGCTCCGTTTTGGCCACCCCTTCTTTGAAAAGGTTAAAATTTATTATAATTACAGCTATTCCGATACCACCTTAAAAGACGTCTCCGAAGACGCCGCCTTTGTCATCAGGGAATCTCAGGACATTCACATCACCAGCGCTGTTAGTCTTTCATTGGTTAGAGATACCCGAAACAGATATTTTGCACCCAATTCTGGATCCAGAAACAAGATTAGCGTCAAGTATGCAGGCGGACCATTAAGTGGTGATGCCGCTTTTACCAAAATTGAGGCCAGCAGTAGCTGGTATTTCCCTTTGCCACTAGACTGTGTTTTTCGTGTCAACGGATCTATTGGCCAAGCGTTTGAAAACGAAGATGGCAAATTACCCGTTTACGAGCATTTTTACCTCGGTGGGCTAAAATCCATCCGCGGGTTCAAATCCACCCATGTCAGCCCCAAAGACCCTGAAACCGGCGAACGAATTGGTGGGGACAAAATGTGGTACACCAATTTTGAAATTATTTTTCCCCTTTTGGTTGACGCAGGACTAAGGGGTGTTGTATTTACCGATTTTGGAAATGTCTACGAAGAAAGCGAAGACTGGCAGTTTGACAATTCCAAAAAAGCTGTTGGACTTGGGATTCGCTGGCTTTCACCCATGGGCCCACTGCGGCTTGAATGGGGATATAACCTTGACCCTGAAGAAGATGAAGAAGATACTGTCTGGGACTTCTCTATTGGTGGGGTATTCTAATCCAACATATTTTTTACTCTTCCTTTCCCGTGTAACTAACGTTAAATAGCGACAATACTTGATTATTAACAATCAGGTATTGTCGCTATTGGTTTGTGCTAAAAAAATAACTGTCACCAAGCCAAGATTGCATGACACCTAATTCCCGGATTTAACCCCCTCATAGTTCATCTGCTGAAGCGATGACTATGCATTATTTTAACACTCAATTATGTCAACATACCCAGGTACTATTACTAACATTCTCGGCAAGCTTAAAACCCAGAAAAATCTCAGCGTTTGCGGCCTTTACGGATCCAGCAATGCACTTTTCCTCTCAGAAGCCGTAAGCACATATAATAAATCTATCTGTTGCATCGTTGCTGACGACGAACAACTTGAACCCCTGGCCAATGATATTAGCCTTTTCACTGACAACGAAGTCTTGCTTTACCCCAGCTTTGAGATCCCCCCTTACACTCCCTTATCACCAGATCCAATAACCGTTTCCAGCAGACTCTCAACTCTCTACCGCCTCCAAAATACAACGAAACCTCAAATATCACTTGTCTCTGCAGAAGCAATTATACGCCGAATTCTACCCAAAAGTGTTCTTGGTAATCGATGTGAACTACTTATGGCAGGTGAGGACACAGATCAGAACACACTGGTCAAAACACTTATAGATTCCGGATATCAGAACGTCTCAATGGTCCAACACATTGGTGATCTATCTGTCAGGGGATCTATTATCGATATATTTGCCCCTTCAATCAACGATACACCTGCGACTCCTTTACGACTTGATTTTTTTGGTGATTTTATTGAATCAATCCGTTTTTTCGATCCAGTTTCCCAACGATCAATTAAGGAATTGGAGGAAGCAGTTATTATTCCCTGCTCAGACATACTTTTTCCCAAAAAAACAGAGTCAGAGCAATGGCAAAAACATCTTAAACACGCAAAACTTAAGCATCAGTTTCTTCCCAAACAATATGCAGCATTAGTCCATCAATTCCAGGAGAAAATCCGGTTTGCCGGTATCGAGTTTTTCCTTCCCCTCATGTATCATGAACCTCATTTTGCTCAAACATTTTTTGATTATCTCGACAATGATACTTTGCTGGTTTTACTGGACCCTTCGGCAATCAAATTACGTACTAATCTCCTCTGGGACCGAATTTCAGCTAATTATCATGAAACCCAGCAAAACAATACACCAGCTTTGCAGCCAGAAGAATTATTCCTTACCAGCAATCAACTAAACGATATATTCCAATCACAAACATGCATTAATCTATCCTCTTTACCTGACCCTGAAGATGAGACTCCCTATGATACAATTCAAACAGGAGATCATGCACTTCTAAAACAAGAAATCAAACTCCCACTTAAAAAACAGGGGATACTCGCACCAGTTGCTGATAAAATCATCAAATGGAGGGATAGAAATCATTCTATAATTTTGACTTGTCGCTCCAAGCGTCAAGCCAGCCATTTTCAAGAAATGTTTCTTCGCTACCAGATCCAGTGCTGCTTTACCAATACCCCACTTGATTTTAAAAACCTCAAAAATAAAAATGAAATCCAGCTGATCGAACATCCATTATCAGCAGGATTTGATCTGGTATCAGAAAATCTTCATATACTCTCGGCCAATGAGTTATTTGGTGACAAACGCATCCGGCCAAAAAGGGGAAAGCGCAACAATATTCCCGACAAAGAACCCGTACTCATAGATGAACTTGCAATTGGAGACCTGATTGTTCACCGCGACCATGGCATTGGACTTTTTCAGGGACTCATCAACATGAGTTTTGCAGGCCAACAGGGTGATTTTCTGCTAATTGAATACCGCGATCAGGATAAACTGTATGTGCCTGTTGACAAACTCCACTGGGTTAGCAGCTACCAAGGGCTCCCCGACCACTCCCCTCGTCTTGACAGGCTAGGCTCTGAGACCTGGAAAGCAACCAAAAAGAAAGTTACTGACGCAGTCTGGAAAGTTGCTCAAGATCTCATAGAAATCTATGCTCAGCGTGCCATCCGAAAGGGAAAACGTTTTGCCCCTCCTGGCGAACTTTTTCAAGAACTTGAACAATCTTTTCCTTACGAAGAGACTTCGGGACAGGATAAGGCCATAACTGATGTAATTGACGACCTCACCAGTGACAAACCAACAGACAGACTGGTCTGTGGAGATGTTGGCTATGGTAAAACTGAGGTAGCTGTGAGAGCTGCATTTAAAGTCATTGAAGATGGATATCAGGTTGCAATGCTGGTGCCAACAACTGTTTTGGCAGAGCAACACGCTGCCACTTTCAAACAACGTTATGCCTCTTTTCCTGTAAATATTGCTTGTACAAACCGATTTCGAACTGCTGCAGAACAAAGAACTATTTGTTCTGATCTTGCTTTGGGAAAAATTGATTTTATTGTCGGAACTCATCGGCTGCTCTCCAAAGACCTTAAATTCCCGAAACTTGGCCTACTTATTATTGACGAAGAACATCGGTTTGGAGTTAGTCATAAGGAGAAAATCAAAAAACTTAAAGCTGAAGTTGATATTCTTACCCTGACTGCAACACCAATTCCCCGAACCCTGCAAATGTCCTTGCTGGGAATTAGAGACCTTTCTGTAATTTCCACTCCACCTAGGCGTAGACGTTCTATTAAAACTTTTCTTGCCAAGCATGAAGACCTCGTTATAAAAGAGGCTATCATCAAAGAATTACAACGAAATGGACAGCTGTTTTTCGTCCATAACCGTGTGCGGTCGATTCACGGAGTTGCTGATAAAATCAAAGAACTTGTTCCCCATGCCAGAACAGCCGTTGCCCACGGACAAATGAAGGGCCGAGATCTTGAAGATATCATGCTCAAGTTTATCAACCATGATATCGACGTGCTGGTATGTACAACGATTATTGAATCAGGTCTGGATATAGCTAACGCCAACACAATTATTATAAATCGTGCTGATCAACTTGGTTTGGCTGACATTTATCAACTTCGCGGCAGAGTCGGTCGTTCAGACAAACAATCCTATGCCTACCTGCTAGTTCCTTCACTGGATAAACTTACCAAAGATGCCAAGCAGCGTTTACGCGCCTTAATGGACTGCAACGAGCTTGGAGGTGGATTTAAACTGGCCATGAATGATCTTCAGATCAGAGGTGGAGGCAACCTGCTTGGCGTATCACAGTCAGGACATATTGCAGCAGTTGGCTATGACCTCTACCTTGAACTTCTTCAGTCTACAGTTTCTGATTTACAAAACAGCGCTCTTAATGATGGGGAAAATATAATTGAAATTGACCCTGAAGTAAAATTACAGGTTTCTGCTTTTTTGCCTCAAGATTATATTTCTGATGCCTCTCAACGTTTTCAATTGTATCGCCGTATTTCAGTAACTGGAAACCGTTCTCCCGAACAACTTCAAGACCTGAGAGAAGAAATAATTGATCGTTTTGGCCCTCTGCCTGATGAAGCAAAAGTTCTTTTTAAAATGATCGGGTTAAAATACTTCCTTGGAATGATCGGTATTGAAAAACTTGAACAAGGGCCAAAAATTTTAGTTTTTTCTTTTACTGAACAAACCCAGGTCAATCCCCAAAAAATTCTGGAACTCGTTAACAAAAAACCAAAAAAGAATGAAAAACCAATACGTTTCACTCCTGATCATCGACTGCTTGTTCCACTTTCTGATCCCGAAAAACAGTTCGATATTATCAACTCAATCCTGAAGCATTTTTCTGATTCCATGAATATCAAAGTCGCCTGAAAGGTCATCCCTATACACGACATCAACCACGTCGATCTTTTCCCTTGAATTTAACCATCGCTTCTGCCACAATACATGTAAGGTAAAAAAAACGTTATTATCAACCAGAGATCATTTCTGCTATAATACTTGCAGAAATCATCGAATATGGAGGAAATGACATGAAGCCTGCTGAACGTCGACTTGTAAACAGAGCTACAATAGAAATTCCTGCTTGCGAAGAACTTGTTTCAGGCACGACCCAACGCGCCAGCATCATGAATATAAGCGAAATGGGGCTACGCTACCTGAAGCCACATAATAAGTCAGCAAGCCAAACCAATGAAGCTCTGCTTGAATTCATACTCCCCACAGACACCCATACAATAAGTGCCTGTGGACATATCGTTGAAGAAATATCTCATGAATATTTTCTGGAAACAGCTATTTTTTTCTCTTTTATCAGAGAAAGAGATAAGCAGAAAATACAACGTTTCGTGGGTGACCAACTACTAAACAAATATCAAAACCCTCACTATATACGAATGACGACTGTTTATTAAACCTGTTTTGATAAAGATATCAAAACAACTGTTTAAATTTCATGATTATCAAAAATTGGACCGAAAAGTATTTATTTATGACTATGCAAAATAAGATACAACCATCATTTTCCTGGCAGGATATTGATACAGTTTTACTGGATATGGATGGGACCCTGCTCGACAAACATTTTGACGATTATTTCTGGGAACAATATGTACCAGAACACTATAGTCTACTCCATAACATCACAGTTGATGAGGCAAAAAACCAACTGCTTAAACGTTATAAATCTGTAGAAAATACTCTAGCATGGACTGACTTGGATCACTGGTCACGAGTATTAGGACTTGATATCCCTAACCTCAAGATAAGAGTAGAGCATCTCATTGCAACTCACCCGTATGTCCTGGAATTTCTCAAATTTGTCAAAGACATGGGAAAACAACTATACCTGGTAACCAATGCACACCCAAAAGCCCTGGCTATAAAACTCAGGAAGACAACAATTGGTCCATGGTTTAAAGGAATTGTCTGCTCCGACGAAATAGGATTGGCAAAAGAAGATCCAGATTTTTGGAAAAAACTGGAAAAAAAACTGCTTTTCTCTGTTGAAAGGACCCTGCTTGCTGATGACACGGAAAAGGTTCTCAGTTCTGCCAGAGATTATGGAATGCAACATCTGGTATATGTAGCAAAGCCAAGCAGCAAAAAGCCAGTAAAGTACTCCAACCTCTTTCCTTCGATACAATATTTTAGCGAACTGATCCCATCATAATACGGCAGTGAAAAGTGGCAAAACCTGTTTCCAGGCAAAAGATGACCTCTCAGGTTCCAACGAGACAATTATCTTCCATTTTTCACTGTTCATAACCCTTTCTTCGTTTGCGTATATAATCTTTCATCAGTGAAGGATGATCATTTATTACTTGCGCTGCATGATTGGAAAGCTTCTCATTGACATATTCTATTACCTGCGCAAAAGTCATCTCTTTTCCTAAAGTTTCTCCGACATGCTTTTCAAGATCTTCACAATCTGCAGGATCTTCAAGGTAGCTACAAATCCTATAAAGAGTTTCACTGTTCTTTTCCTCTCCCTGTACTTGATCCTCTCCTACTTCTCTGGCACCAGTTTCATTGTTAACTTGCAGGTAAGACTTTTCTACTATTGCCTTGAGTTCTGTAATTTCCTTATTAACAGAACCAAGCCGTTCCTCTAAAATTCTAGTATTATTGTCCTGTTGATTATTTTTATCGCCCAAAGTTGCAATGTCCTGAAGCACATCACCTATAATTAACTCTGGAGATAACTGTTCTACTTGTTTCTCCAGCACCTTAATTTGGTTTTCCAGATCAGCTAAATCACAGTATTTCTCAAGCTTATCTACTCTTTCCATGAAAGACCGAATCTGCAAATACTGCTCAGCCTGATTCTTTTTTATTTCGTTCAGGCGACTATTAAGAATTCCATTGATTTCTGTATTAATGATCTCTACAACTAAGTTTTTATCATTATTTTTATTAACCTTTAAAAAATAAAAATTATTACGCAATGTTTGAAAAAGATCTTGATACATATTAACCGCACTGTCTTTGGATATCATGGCAATTGTGCCGAAAAAAATAACACCAAGAACTACAAGACAAAGCGAAAGTGAAAGAATTAAGCCCACTGCCAGCTGAGCTACTTTAAAAACTCCGATAACAATAAAACTGACAGAACTCCAGATACTGCCGTCAGCAGAATTACTGGTGAAATAAACCAGGAAGGAAAAAACGATGATAATAAATGCTGATTTAATCAATGGTGCACGCAAAACACTCTTTTTCATGAAACCTCCCTCAATATATTAGGCTCCAACCATTAAAAATGATGGTTGACGTTGTTATCACAAAACCAGGGTGACAGCTTCATGGCTACCCGCGTTTCCTAACAAAAAAACACACATAGCCTATGTCTAACATTTCAATCTATAATATTATTGCAAACTTTTCACTTTTATTTTTCAACAATTACATTACAAATTCACGTACATCCATTTTTTAGTTACTACAGCAGAAAGTAAGGGGTTTAAAGGTAAACAATAAGAGAAGTGTAGCAAAATTTAATCGGAGGGAGCGAGAAAGACATCCTTCAGCTTAAGAAAATAATCCATACCGGACCAGATACTCAAAACAAGAGAAACATAAATAATAGCAAGACCAACAACATGCAATGCTGGAATTGGCAACACACCTAAAGGAAAAATAAGTGTCCCCAAACCAATGTACTGAACTATTGATTTCAACTTGCCAAGACCGCTTGCAGCGACAACAATTCCTGCTGAAGCAGCAATTCCCCTAAGGCCGGTAATAATCAACTCTCGACAAAGTATTAACAATACAAGCCAGGCTGGTATCCGATCTAACGGTATCAACATAATCAAAGCAGTGGCGACCAAAACCTTGTCAGCCAGTGGATCCATAAGTTTCCCCAGGACGGTCTCGCTTTTAAACTTTCTGGCAACATATCCATCAACCCAGTCGGAACCAGCTGCCAGAGAAAAAACAAGCCACGAAACAAGTGCAATTGCACTTGTCTGCTCAAGCAGTAACAATAAGGCAAGAATACCTGCCATGAATATGCGGCCGCTGGTCAACAAATTTGGTAAATTCAGTACTTGGTCCACGAAATATATTCCCTGATGGGTCCAACCTGGTTGGATTTAAAACAAACAAATATATCTCAGAAGCTATTGTTTGTTTATAATTATTTAGATAGTTAATTGAACTAAAACATACTCAGCTCAATATGGTACACATTCATCTCTTTTTTAAAATAATAACAAAAAGATCATTGACTACCACCGTACAGAAAGTCCTCTCATTCAATGCAAAAAAGACTTAAAAAAACTTTTAATGATTCTCTTATACAAGAGAATCATCATCAAATTCAAATGGCAAGATTTACAAATTATACGTTACACCAAAATCAATTGACAGTTACTAATTTCTGGACCTTAATACTTGAAAGCCCAAAGGGTGCATTACGATAGGAATTATACATATATAAAACCCGGCGCACGTATTCCCTTGTTTCAGGAATTCTGGGTATCTTTCCCAACCTGGAAACAAGAGTGGGGCCGGCATTATAAGCTGCAATGCTCAAACTAACATTGCCATTAAAATTCTCAAGAATTTGTTTAAAATAACGGGTCCCACCATTAATATTTTGCTTCGCATCAAAAGGATTAGCAACACTTAATTCTTTGGCCGTCATAGGCATCAATTGCATAAGCCCTTGAGCACCTTTAGACGATACTGCATACTGATTAAAATCAGATTCTGCCTTGATAATTGCCTTTATCAAAAGAGGATCCACCTTATATCTATAGGCAGCCTTTTTGATATATCTGTCATAGCGAGATGACGATCGTTGCAAAACCTTTGTAGCAGGTCTCCATTGCATCATCCTTGACGCAACACGCTGCATATTATCATTTTTCAATCCCTGCTTACGCAATGATTTTTTCTGAGTTCTGGACTTGAAACTGCGATCACCAGCAACATTGGAATAATTCCGCAGACCTTTCTCATCAATCCAGGTATATATCTCTGCTGCCAACCGTCCAGGTAAAGCGCACAGCAGCAATAATGAAAACACAGCATATAACCAGCGCATCGTTGAAATCCTGATCACCTTCGTCTGACTACAATTATCAAAAACCAGCCAGCATCTATCTATTTACATACTCTACAACTACAGTTCACTGGCTGCCATTGTCATTAAAATCATTGCTGCCTTGTCTCTGCCTCACGTGAAAACTGATCACAACATTGTTCACTGCAGAAATAAATATCCTTACCACTGTTTCTCATCCGAATAGCCTGTTTTTTGGGCACCAATTTATGGCATACAGGGTCTTCAACCAAAACATCTTCAACCTTTCCAGCTTGACCATTACGATTATTTTTATCATCACCAGGATGAGAGGACAATTTCTCACGAAATAAGCCTTTAATGAGCAGCCAACCAATATAAAGAAGTACAGCTAATATAAGGAGTCGAAGAGGAGTCATGATTTTATTATCAGTATTTAATTCAATTTCAGCAATAATTAAACGATTTGCTTATCACCATCAATCATAGCCATGATTTAACAAATGCCTAACTTGTTTTTCACTGCACTCTCAGGGATAACATGGCTCTGGCCAGCAGATTTTTTCTACCACGGAGTTAATTTCCTTGTTTTGTAATTTGACAAATAATTCCCCTATACTCAATCGCTTGACGGGGTGACTATATTGTGGAGCTATTTCGGCCAAGGGGGCCAACACAAATAATCTCTTGTGAAGATGTGGGTGAGGTATTGTCAGATCTGATGTATCACAAATAAGATCTTCAAACATGAGCAGATCTAAATCCAAGACCCGATCCTGATAACCACTTACATCTTCACGCCGTACACGACCAAAATGTGCTTCAATTTCGAGTAATACCGTTAGCAGATCGTGAGGCTGCAATGAGGTCTCAAAAATACCAGCTGCATTGACAAACCAATTATCACTGTTCATGCCAACCGGTTCAGTTCGATAAGGGCTTGAAAAGATAACCTGCCATATTTCCTGATTTTCTCCAAGCAGGTTCCAGGCACTTTGCAATATGGAAAGTGAATCTCCAAGATTAGAACCAAAACCAATACAAACTTTCTTCATGATACCATCTAATACTGTCTAGCCAACATGGCAAGGTCATGTTAAAAGTCCTGCCACAAAAAATTAAGAAAAAATATCAACTCTACCAAGAACACTTCCACATGAAACAGTAATCATAAAAACATCTTATCGCTAAATTGGTTACAGATAGAATCTCCTCCATCAATAATCAATAGATGCTTAAATTATTTAATATCACTAAGAATTATACTAAAAATCAGCCAATCCCAACACGTCAAACATATTGTACATGCCATTGCTTTTTCCTGAAATCCAGGCAGCAGCCTTAGCTGCACCTTTTGCAAAATTGTCACGACTGTGAGCCCGATGAGTAATCTCTATACGCTCTCCCGCACCTGCATAGTAAACAGTATGCTCTCCAACGATATCACCAGCTCGAATTGTCTGGATGCCTATTTCCTTGTCAGTTCGCTCACCGATCATGCCATTACGCTCAAATACACCAACTTCAGCAAGATTTCTACCGAGCCCCTGAGCTGCCATTTCTCCGAGCTTTAAAGCCGTCCCACTGGGAGCATCTTTTTTAAGTCTATGATGTGATTCAATAATCTCAACGTCATAATCATCACCTAAAATTCGGGCCGTTTTTTCTGCCAATTTAAATAAAACATTGACACCAACAGCCATATTTGGTGCTTGAACGCAGGCAAAGTTATTTTCGGCAAGATCCTTTAACTGTTTCAGATCTTCAGTTGTCAAACCTGTAGTACCAATGACCATTGCCCGTCCATGTTTTGCTGCCACCTGGGCAAATTCCATTGTTGCTTTATGAAATGTAAAATCAATCAGTACGTCTCCTTGATCAATTACAGCCTCAAAACTATCAGCGATAGTTACCCCTAAAGTACCAATTCCTGCACATTCTCCAATGTCTTTGCCAACAGAAGGGTTTCCTGGCTGTTCAAATCCAGCGACAAGCTCAAGATCAGGATGGTTATTCACCATTGCACAAATCCGTTGGCCCATACGTCCCGAAGCCCCGGCAACAATTACTTTATTCATTTGCTACTCCAGTTTTACATGCTCTAAAACACAAATAAGTGCTCACAAAACCTTGTTCTGTGAGCACTTACAATTTTAGCTCTAAATAAAAAATACTCAATTCAAATTAATTTAATTTTAGATTTTTACACATATGTATAAAAACACTATAAAAGTCCGGTCTGCTTCATAACATTCTTGAGTTTCTCAACACTGGCATCATCCATACTGCATAATGGCAAACGAACTTCACTAGATCCGATTTTACCCATAATTTCCAAAGCTTTTTTAGCAGGAGCCGGGCTTGAATAACAAAACATAGCTCCCATCAAAGGAAAAAGCTGATAATGAAGCTGTTTTGCCTTTGCCAGATCACCATTAAGTGCTGCTTCCATTAAGTCTGACATTTCCCTCGGCTTCACATTTGAAACAACAGAGATAACGCCTTTACCACCGATAAATACTGTTGGCATAGCGGTGAAATCATCACCTGATAAAACAATAAAATCATCAGGACAAATTCGAATTACCTCACTTACCTGACCAAGATCACCTGAGGCTTCTTTAATACCGATAACATTTGGCAAATCAGCAAGCCTTGCAACAGTTTCCGGCAACATATTAACAACAGTGCGACTAGGAACATTATACAAAATAAGAGGAATATCGACTGCTTCAGTGATAGCCTTAAAATGCAGAAAAACACCTTCCTGACTGGGCTTATTATAATATGGTGCCACAGAAAGAACAGCATCAGCACCACTTTCTTTGGCACTTTGAGTCAACTCTATAGCTTCCTGTGTGTTATTTGCCCCGGTTCCTGCAATAACTGGTACTCGCCCTGCAACAGTCTTAACCGTTAATTCAATAACTCTTTTATGTTCATCAAAATCAAGAGTGGCTGATTCTCCAGTGGTACCACAAGGAACTATACCGTGAGTACCATTTTCAATGTGAAACTCTATCAGATCAACCAGTCCTTGCTCATCTATTTTGCCGTCAATAAAAGGGGTGACAACGGCAACGATGGCTCCCTGTATCTGCATCATTAGATCCTCCTGTAATATATAAGCCGAACTGTACAGTATATGTTTAACAAAATAGATAACAAACTATTTTTTGTGATCCATTACCGTAAGCAGTCAACTGTAAAACGATTTTAATCTCAGTGCGAAATTTTATTTAAGTTTATTAAAACTAAATTACAACGCCAATACAAATTTTTAATAGCTAAGAACCAGATTGGCTCATACTCTTTATTTCCCCAATAAAGCCTCTGCACCTAATTCCCCTTGATAAATAACATGGGCCGGACCTTGTAAAAATACATCTTTTATTTCATCATCACCCCGAAGGTCAAAAGAAATAGTCAAACGGTCTGATCCTGATGTTATTATCTCAACCGGAGATGAGGCCTCTTTTCGCATTGCAGCTACCAACGCAGCGGCTGCCGCACCCGTTCCACATGCAAACGTTTCATCTTCTACACCCCTTTCGTAAGTCCGGACATAGTAAGTGTCTTGTGATTGTTTCTGCACAAAATTCACATTAGTTCCGGCAGGCTCAAACTGCTTATGGTATCTGACATGATTACCCAGCTTACATACATTTGTCGCGGCGATATCATCAACAAAAATTACGGCATGAGGTACACCGGTATCCAGACTGTGAACATTGATAGTTGTGTCTTCAATATCCAGCACTTGATTGAGACAAACTCCATGAGGATCAGTCATTTTCACCCTGACATCTTGCTCAATTACACTTGCTTCAATGACACCGGCAATGGTCTCAAATCGCATTTGTGCAGGAGCAATACCCTGCAGATAAGCAAAACGGGCTGCACAACGCGCTCCATTCCCACACATTTCAGCAACAGAACCATCTGCATTGAAAAAACGCCATTTAAAATCGGCATTATCTGAATTTTCGATAAAAATAAGACCATCAGCACCAATAGAAAATTTCCGGCGACAGCAAAGACGAGCAAATTCCGACATTGCTTCAGGATCAATCACTGGTTGGCGATGATCAATTATAATAAAATCATTACCGGTTCCACTCATCTTCATGAAGGAAACTGATTTTGGTGAAAGCTGCATAATTATTCCTGCTCTAAAACTTTTTCGCCAACTATGAGATTATCATAACTTTCACGTTCGCGAATTACTGCAAATTGTCCCTGGCTAACAAGGACCTCAGCTGAACGGCCTCTGGAATTATAATTGGAAGCCATTGAAAAACCATAGGCACCACAGCTCATAACTGCAAGCAACTCACCTTGTTCTACATCCTCAAGCATTCTGTCCTGTGCCAAAAAATCGCCAGTTTCGCAGATAGGACCAACCACATCAACTTTAACCTGTTCCCTGCCAGTTTGCTTAATTGGTAAAATATCGTGATAGGCACCATATAAACTGGGCCGAGCAAGATCATTCATAGCTGCATCAACAATAACAAATGCCTTGTCCTCTGATCCACCAGTATTCACCTTGGTATATTGTACTTCAGTGATCAATACCCCGGCATTACCGGCAATAACACGACCAGGCTCAAGAATCAAAGTACAGTCCAAATCTTCAAGCTCTGATTTTATAGCATCTGCATATTCTTTTGGATGTGGAGGCTCCTCATCGTCATAGGTAATACCAACCCCACCACCCAGATCAAGATATTGAATGGATATACCTTCATCATCAAGACGCTGAATAAAGTTTTTCACTTTCTTCAAGGCCTCAATAAAAGGTGAAATCATGGTCAACTGCGAACCTATATGGCAACTGACACCGCGAACTGCAATGTTAGACAGATCTTTTGCCCGAATGTATTCCTGCAAGGCCTCTTCAACTGGAATACCAAATTTATTTTTGGCCAATCCAGTAGAAATATAGGCATGGGTTTGGGGATCAACATCGGGATTCACACGCAAAGCAACGGGAGCTATCACTCCCATATCTGCAGCAACCAAGTTGAGACGATCAAGCTCTTGCGGAGACTCCACGTTAAACATGAGAATACCTGCCTCAAGTGCCTCACGCATTTCCCGACTGGTCTTCCCCACACCAGAATAAATAATTTTACCAGGATCCACACCAGCCTTTTGAGCACGAAACAATTCCCCACCAGAAACGATATCCGCACCACCACCCTGACGAGCAAAAAGATTCAGAATACCAATATTGGAACAAGCTTTAACAGCAAAACAGGTAATATGTGAAATATCTTCAAAAGCACTATCAAAGGCTTGAAAATGACGATTTAAAGTGGCGCTGCTGTATAAATAAAAAGGGGTGCCAACAGTTTTGGCAATATCACTTACCAACATTTGTTCACAATACATTTCCCCGTTCTTGTATTCAAAATGATGCATAATTTAACTCAATTTATAAAAATGAAAAATTCATGCCCAATGATAAAGATCACTGGTTAAAATTTTAACGTTGCTGGACACAACATTTTTATATCCATGCCAACAACGTTCGTATTATTTCGGTGTTAGGCTGAAAGTGTTATATTTTTTTAGCCAACCAAATATTCTAATTATTGCGAATCATAGCTTCAGGAGAAGTAACACTCTCATTTGCAGGATCCGCTCCATCAATAGAGGAAACAGAATAAAACAAACGCGCAGCATTTCCTGGAGCCTTCCGATCAACGAACAGGGTGTAAGGAACATTCACATTACCCACGAAAACAGCTGGACCATCACCTGAAGCACGGCGGTATATCCGGTATGCTTTAACATCTTTTTCCTTTACAGGATTCCAGAATATCTTCATTCCCTCAGCAGTTTTTACTGCTCTTACACCACCTGGAGCAGCTGGCGGTGTTTTATCAACAGGAACTACAGCTAAACTACTTATCGTACCTCCACCAACACTACCTTTTGGGTGGACAGTAACTGCCTGAACCTTATAAAAATACTTTTTACCGTTCACAACCCCTGTATCAATAAATGTTCTACTGTCTTGTAGAGACTTTACAGGAACAAATTCATCACCAGCCAAGCTGCGAAATACCTGATATTTCACTTGATCCGCTGCAGATCCATCAACCTGTTTTGCAACCTGATCCCAGGACAAAATAATTTTACTATCTTCTACCTGAACCTTTAAATTTTCTGGAGCTCCAGGTGGAATATACCAAACAAATGACACCAGGTTTGAATCAGCAGACTCAGCCCACAAACCAATATTACTCTGAACCTTGAAGAAGAACATATGCCCAGGGCGTAACAAAGAGGATGAATATGCAGCGATCCTTTTACCGTCTTCGGGCAAGACACCACCTGGCACAGAAATTGGTTCACCAAAAGGTATTGGACAAGTTTCACAATAATCATCAACAGGTACAACCGCTCGAAAAAGATCGAAGGAATCAATTTCCGAAAGCGATGTGCCACTTACTGTTTGTCGTGGATAAGACCAGTTTAGAGACACCCCTTTTTCATTTAATTCATAGCGGAGGTCAGTAATTGGTTTGGGCACCACTTCCTTTGACGGCACCGGAGGAGATTTGAAACCACACCCATTTAACCCTACATTCAATAAAAGGCAGGATATAAACAGCAAAAAAACTCGTCCTTTATTCAACCTATGGTCAGATATGACAACTCTCATGACACTCCTATTTTTTCTGTTTTATAGTTCATGGTCCAGAATTCATAGCTAATAAGACCAAATGGTTTTATTAATGTTACAAACACAAATATTTTTCCCAACTGATAAAAATAACTCTTCAGGAATCTCAGCGATTAAAAAAAACTCAACAGATAAAATCTGAATTCTATAGAAAGGTGTCCTCTGCAGTTTTCAATGCCTCTTCAACCCGAATCATAGCTGTGCCACCAATTGAGACCCTGCTGTTCACAGATCCTTCAACTTCGAGCACCTGAAAAATATCGGCTTCAATTAATTCTGAAAACCCTTTCAACTCATCCAGAGTAAGATCAACTAATTCAATATTTCGCTCCTGGCACAATGCCACCAAACGTCCAACAACACCATGAGCCTGACGAAAAGGCATCTGCTTTTTCACCAGATAATCAGCAAGATCAGTAGCAGTCATAAAACCACCTACAGTTGCATCTTTCAACCTGTCTGTCTTAAACTCAATATTATCAAGAACCTCGGCGGTTATGGACAAACTGGCTTTGACAGTATCCAGGGCATCAAAAATCGGCTCTTTGTCTTCCTGGAGGTCACGATTATAGGTCATAGGCAATCCCTTCACTGTCATAAGCAGTGACATCAGGCTCCCTATCACCCGACCACTTTTACCGCGAATAAGCTCTGGAATATCAGGATTTTTCTTTTGCGGCATAATGGATGAACCAGTACAATAGCGATCTCCAATTTCAACAAATTCAAATTCTTTACTGGACCACATTACCAATTCTTCAGCAAGACGACTCAGATGGATTTGAATAACAGAAAGGACAAAGAGAAATTCCAACCCAAAATCACGATCGCCGGAACTATCCATAGAATTAGCAGTCACCTCTTTAAAACCCAACTCACTGGCAACAAATTCGCGATCAACGGGTAAACCAGTCCCTGCCATGGCAGCAGAACCAAGAGGCATAACATTCATCCTATCCATACAATCTGCCAACCGACTCCGGTCCCGCTTCAACATTTCAAAATATGCAAGCATATGATGAGAAAGTAAAACCGGCTGCGCTCTTTGCAGATGAGTATATCCTGGCATTATCACGCCAAGATATTTCCGTGCAAGCCCTGTAAATCCTTTCTGAACCTTTACAAGTATAGCATCTAAAGTTTCACCCTCATCACGAAGATAAAGCCTCAAGTCAAGTGCCACCTGATCATTACGACTCCGTGCTGTATGCAGTTTTTCTCCAGCAGAACCAATTTTCTCAGTCAGCGCTTTTTCGATATTCATATGAATATCTTCAAGTTCCGGCCGGAAGACAAAAGAACCATCTTCTATTTCTATGCCTATCTCGTTCAGGCCGACAATTATGGCATCCCGCTCCTGCTCTGAAATTAATTGCTGCTTGGATAGCATCTTTGCATGGGCAATAGAACCGGCGATATCCTGTTTATACAAACGGCAGTCATAATGGATCGAAGCAGTAAACTGCTCAACAGAAGTTGCAGTAGATTCTGAAAATCGGCCACCCCAGAGTTTAGCTGAACTCTTTTGTCCTTCTCTTGTCCCCATGATCTTTTATTTAGTCCTGTTGAGTGTCTGAATCTGCATCCGCAGGCTGTTGAGTTTGATAAAACCGGCAGCATCAGCCTGATTATAAACTTCATCTTCCTCAAAAGTAGCAAAAGATTCATGATACAAAGAATTGTCTGATTTACGTCCCACAGGAATACAGTTTCCTTTATAAAGCTTGAGCCTGACGACACCGTTAACTGTCTTTTGTGCCTCATCCATGGTATTTTGAAGCAATTCACGTTCAGGTGAAAACCAGAAACCATTATAGATAAGCTCTGAATATCGTGGAACCAGGCTGTCGCGAATCCGAAGAACCTCACGATCCATGGTTATGGTTTCTAAATCCCGATGTGCTTCACGAAGAATAAAACCACCAGGCGTTTCATAAACACCGCGTGATTTCATACCTACAAACCGATTCTCAACCATATCAAGCCGACCAATTCCATTTTCTCCACCCAGTCGATTCAGTGCGGTCAACATCTCCACAGGGCCAAGCTTCTCACCGTTTAGTGCAACAGGTGTACCTTGTTCAAAGCTAAGCTCAATATAAGTAGGGGTATCTGGTGCCTTTTCAGGTGAAACTGACAACTTAAACATTATCTCTTCGGGCTCATTCCAGGGGTTTTCCAGAATTCCGCCTTCAAAGCTTATATGCAACAAATTTTCATCAGAACTGTAAGGTTTTTCCTTGGTTACCGGCACTGGTATATTGTGATCATCTGCAAAGGCCAGTAATTTTTTTCTGGAATTCAGATCCCAAATTCTCCACGGTGCTATTATCTGCAACCGAGGATTCAAAGCCAGATAGGTTAATTCAAAACGAACCTGATCATTTCCTTTACCTGTCGCCCCATGACTGAGAGCATCAGCACCTTCCTGCTCAGCTATGCGTACCTGTTCTTTGGCAATGATAGGCCGGGCTAAAGAAGTACCAAGCAAATATGATCCCTCATAAATAGCATTTGCCCGAAACGCAGGATAAACATAATCCCTGACAAATTCCTCACGTAAATCTGAGACAATGACCTTTTCAGCACCGGTAGCCATTCCTTTTTTATGGATAGCATCCCAGTCTTCTTCCTGACCGACATCAGCTGCATAAGCAATGACCGAACACTGGTACTCCTCGCTCAACCATTTAAGAATAACCGAAGTATCAAGACCGCCAGAATAGGCAAGAACAATTTTATCTACACTCATTTTATCTTCTATATTATATGTATTAATTATTTAAACATTGCTGTTATATAAAGGCCTGTGAGCCATATCATTTAAAGAAGCCTTAGACCGAATTCACTTCATCATCGCTACATAATTATTCTTAATTATACATATTTCACTCTTGAATATTTTCTGTTAAAAAATACTCAAGAATAGCCTTGTGGATATGCATTTTATTCTCAGCTTGATCAAAGGCAACACATTGATCCCCTTCAAGCACTTCATCGGTTATCTCTTCATCCCGATGTGCCGGCAAACAATGGAGAACCACCGCATCCTCTTTGGCATGAGCAAGCAGTTGTTTATTTAACTGATAAGGCTGGAAAGTCTTTATCCTGTTTTCCTGTTCAGCTTCCTGCCCCATAGATGCCCAGACATCAGCATTGATCACATCCGCCCCCTTCATTGCCTCAACGGGGTCCCGAACGATTTTAATGGAAACCGAATTGTTTTTTCGGGCATTTGCCAGGATTTCTGCATCAGGATCATAACCTTCAGGACATGCCAACGTCAGTGAAAATCCCATAACCGAAGCTGCCTGAATCCAGGAATTGGCCATATTATTGCCATCACCCAACCATACAATCTGCAAATTCTCAGGTGCGCCTTTTTTCTCAATCACGGTCATCAAATCACTGAGGATCTGACAGGGATGATGCAGATCGGTCAACGCATTAATAATCGGTACATCTGAATATCGTGCCAGCTCTTCCACTACTTCCTGCCCGTAAGTTCGAACCACTATTGCATCAACATAGCGAGACATAACCCGCGCCATATCCTTAAGGGGTTCTCCCCGAGTCAACTGTGATTCGCTGGAAGACATAAATATTACATTGCCGCCAAGACCGTAAATAGCAGCCTCAAAAGAGACCCTGGTCCTGGTGGAAGGTTTTTCAAAAAACAAATTAACAGTTCGGCCAACCAATTGATTTTGCGTCTTCCCTTCCTGCTGCTCTTTTTTAAGGATAAGAGCACGGACAATCAATGACTGTAACCGCTGTCTACTGAAATCTTTTAATGCTAATAAATGATTACTCATACATATGCCAGACTGATAAATGGAATAAGACTCAGTACAATCATAATCCTGTTGAACTGAAAACTCTATTTGATACAAAAAAACGATGAATTTGCAAAGATATTTCGGAGAAAGCAATCAGATTTATTCTGCTCTGATCAAGCAAAAAGAAAGAGTGATATAAAAAAATGATAAAACACCCGGACTTCAATGTCATATTCTCGCAAAATCCTATGGCCTGAATTAGGGGTAATTCCTTTAAAATCCTTGAGTAACAAGGCATTTAAAAAAAAACTCAAAGCTGCCCTCAACCACCCTGCAATAATAACACAAAATCGGGTAATAGATTGCAATCCTTATTTTTTTCTGTTATTAAAATTAATTATCTTTAAATATGGGAGTATAGTTATGAAACAAATTGCATTGACACTTATCATCTTTTTTGCTTTGGCTACCGGATTACATGCAGAAAGCACCGAAAAAAACATCTTCAACCAGCATGTCAAACTCAATAGCTGTGAAAATTTTGACCCACTGGCACCGCTTGTTGCCGAAGTTGTCAAAGAAGCCCTGGATGATGGCATGACCATGGACACTATTTTACAGATGGCCCGTAATGCCAAATGTTCAGTACAAATCCTTGCTATAATAGACGCCCAACCATATACAGAAGACCCACCAGTCCCCCTCCCCCAACCTGAGCCATGGGAAAAAAGTCCAGCAAGCCCATCAACACCACAATAGTGTATTGATAGCCTGTCTTTAATAAAATTAACCAGATACTCTTAATGGAGTTAAACCAGATGAAACGTATCCTGACAACAGCATTTCTAGTTATTATACTTGCTGTATCTGTCCTTTTACCTACATCAATCCTGGCAGCAACAGAGCCTGGCGAGGCAATCAACATTCAAAATCTTGATGTTATTGCACCTGATGACCTCACTGCCGAAGATTTCCCAGGCCAGGAAGACACAATGTTGCCTTCTGATATTTTTGGTGTTCGCAGCGGATATTTTCATCCTTTCATGTCACTCACCGTCAAGTATTCTGACAACATCTTTCGTGACCGCGAAGACACTGTCAGCGACTGGTCAATGGTTTTTTCTCCTGGAATCTGGATAGCAGTGCCTGCATCTGACCAGGTGATCCTTTCTGTTTCATCATCAACTGCTCAACCTGGTGGCCTTTCCATGTTTCTTGAAACCCCGGAAGCATTCAGCCGCTACCAGACATATGTTTTTTATGGCGCAGATATAGAAAAATTTCTTGATTTTGATGAAAGAGACCATACCAAGCAGACAGCAAATGGTTTTTTTCAGTACAACTTTCGCGGTGGCCTGTCTCTAAACATGTATGACAAGTGGATTGACTCCCAAGATCCTCTACGTTTTCGGGATACAATAATTTTTGATGAGTATATAAGTAACCTGGCCGGATTTCTGGCAGATTACGATGTAACTGAAAAATTAAAGCTGCGACTGGATTTAAATAATTATTACCTTAAATATGACGATACAATAAACTTATTTAAAGACAGGCGGGATAACGCTCTTTCCCTGTACACATTTTATACATACTCACCAAAAACCTCACTGTTTGCAGAGTATCGTTACATAGACGTTGACCACGACCAGGAAACATCTCCAGACAGTGTAGAAAACTCCTTCTACGGTGGTACAATCTGGGATCCCACCGAGGCAACAAGCATAACAGCAAAACTTGGTGCTTCTCAAAAAGATTTTTCCAGTGAAAACTCTGATACCGTCACAGATCTTAGCTTTGAACTGCATTTAGGTCATGCTTTCACCCAAAAAACCAGCATTACCCTTTTTGCCACCCAAAAACTCAACGAAACAAAAATCCCCGGCACGACCTATCAGCTGATGCGTGCCTTTAGCGGTACCTATAATCACCGTTTTACAGAAAAAATATCAGGCACCCTTACCGCTGGTCTTATCAACAATGACTACAAAAGCAACGGCGGGACCGGCTCAGACCGAGACGACATTGTGTATGACCTGGAACCTGGCATCCAGTTCATGGTAAAACGATGGCTCATGGTCAGAGCATGGTATGCCTATACCAAGCGTGACTCATCTGATGATGTTTTTGACTATGAGGAAAACACCTTTTACATGGGAGTTAGCGGCGGCATGTAACGCAAAATTGTATTTCAGCTCATCCCTGAGCCTATGTTGGCAATAAATATACTACTATAATCCCCACCCGAAAAGATTCCCTCTTTTCCGTTGGGGATACTTATATGGAGCAAATAACAATAATTACCACTGCAGCAAATGATTTTAACGACACATGCCCGTTCTAATTGCTCCTTCTAAAAATATATTGCAAATATCAAGTTATGATGATTTCGCAAAAAGTCAGAATTCTTTGTCATCTGAAAATTATAAACAATGCAACCATCTGTTTTCACTGGATTCCCGCATCCGCGCGAATGACGGATAACCAACACTTTGCGATTTTATCAAGTTATTATTTATAAAAACTATTAATCTTTCTATTTGTACAAAAACTAATACTCTAAGGATGCTGCCTACTAATGGTAAAAACAAACTTCTTCAAATTAATTTTTCTCTTTATCTGCATAGTTGCTCCCCTACAGGTACTTCATCTTTCTCCAGCATTTGCAAAAGGCTATATAGTTGGTGAAGGAGATACGCTAAAAATTTCCGTCTACAATCATGAAGACCTGGAAACAACAGTCAGGGTCGGAGGAAACGGCGATGTCCTGCTTCCTCTTCTAGGTCGTGTAATTGTCGGTGGCCTTACTGTTTCAGAAGTTACTGACAAGATATCAAACCTCCTCAAAGATGGCTACATCATCAATCCCCAAGTTAACGTTTTCATAGAAGAATTCCGCAGTAAAAAAGTTGTTATCCTAGGTCAGGTATACAAACCCGGAGTCTATGAATTAAGTGGCCCAACCACCTTCCTTGAGCTTCTTTCTAAAGCTGGTGGCTTAACCGATAATGCAGGTGACCAGGCAATTATCAAAACAAAAAGCAAGGACTCCAGACAGAAATCCCAAACCATTAACATCAAATCACTCCTGGAAGCCGGTGATCTCAAGGAAAATCTGTTGATACATGATGGTGACAACGTCTATATTGAGAAATCAGGCATTTGTTATGTTACCGGGGAGGTAAAAAAACCCGGTGCCTATAAAATTGATGAGTACACAACTGTTATCAAAGCCATTGCCCTTGCTGAAGGTTTTACAGGCAAAGCCTCAAAAAACAGTGTTAACATTATCAGAGTCATTAATGGTAAAAAAACTACCCTGGAAGACATCCCTCTAATTGAATCTGTTCAGGATGAAGACATTATAATTATTCCGGAAAGTTTCTTCTAAAGAAACGAAACCAATGTCAATTCATGCTCAAAAATTTAGCGCAATCGCAGGACGTAACAAGTCCACTCAACTTGACAACAATATTTAAGATTACCTGACACGGAGTAAACAGCAGTGGAAGATTACAATCAGGGAGAAATCATCAGAGAAGAGGAAATCCATCTTCGCGATTACATCCAAATTCTATTAAAAAGAAAAAATATTATCATCACCGTTTTTGTAATTACTGTAGTTCTGGTATTAATAAACACCCTTTCCAAGACTCCTCAATATCAGGCCAGCACACAAATACTCATTGAAAAAAGTCAGTCAGTTGACCTGACAAATCGTTATGGTTTCAGTCGATATGATCCATATTTTTTGGACACTCAGTTTGAGCTGATTAAAAGTAAAAACGTCCTCAACCGAGTAGTTAAAAACTTGAATCTGGACACGACCTATCGCAACCATTTTTTTAAACAAAAGTCAGGCTTTTCCCCTATCTCATCAGTCAAAGGCTGGATATCCAGCTTTATCAAACTCATCATCCCCAAAAAAAAGACTACCACTAAAACTAATTCCCAAATTGAAGATCCCGATATTATAACAGAAACAGACATGATAGCCAGTATTCTCGCTGGCGGTATCAGTGTCTCGCCTGTCCGGGAAACAAATATCGCATCAATTCGATTTCGTTATAAAAATCCAGTGATAGCAAAAATGGTGGTCAATGAAATTGCCAAGTCCTATATGGCAGAATTACTGGAAATTAAGATGCAGACATCCAATTACACCCTATCATGGATGACAAAAAAGGCTGAAGAAGAAAAACACAAACTACAGGAATCGGAACAAGCTCTGCAGGTTTACACCAGGGCAAAAGATATTGTAACCATTGAAGACAAAGTTGCAATTACACCACAACAACTGACTGATTACAGTACACAACTCTCACGTGCAAGGGCAAAAAGAAAAGAGAAAGAAGATATTTACCAACAAATTCAAAACCTTGGCAAAAACTACGATACAATAGAAGAGCTTACTGCCTTTGCCAATAATACAAATTTACAACAACTAAACGAAAAAATACTGTTAAACGAACAAAAAATCACAGAACTCTCTAAAAAGTTTGGCAGTAAACATCCTGCCATGATTAAGATCAGGGAAGATCTCAACCACCTGAGTCTTGAAAAAAATAATATTATCAAAAGGTTTATTGAATCCACTAGAAATGAATTTGAGCTGGCAAAACAGACAGTAGCTAATGTGGAGCAACTTCTTGATGAAACTAAAACTCAAACCCTCAACATGAATGAAAAACTCATTCAGTATAACATCTTAAAAAGAGAAGTGGACACAGGAAAAATTCTTTACCAGGCCCTGATAAAACAAATAAAAGAGCGAAGCGCAACAGACCAGACTCACAAGGTAGATGTATCTATTATAGAAAAAGCAAAAACACCCCGTGTTCCAGTCTCTCCCAGAAAGTCCAGAAACCTGATGCTTGCTCTTGTTCTTGGTCTATTTGGCGGTATCGGTGTAGCTTTTTTTGTGGAATACCTGGACAACACCATAAGCACCACCAGTGACATAGAAGATCGATTTGGTATGCCCGTTTTGGGAATCATAGAGGAAGTAAAAGAAACTGATATAGTTATCACAGATATGCTTCAGGATAAACGCAATTCCAGCATGCTGGAAAGTTACAGAATGATCAAGTCTGCAATCATGCTCTCTTCACCTGATAAATCACCAAAAACCATCCTGGTAACCAGCTCTATCCAGGGAGAAGGAAAGACATCTACCTGCATCAATCTGGCAAGAACACTCTGCATGGAAGGAAAATCGGTGTTGGTTATAGATTGTGACCTGCGCCGACCAAGACTTCATAAAACTGTTAATATTAAAAATGATTCTGGCCTCAGTACTTATCTGACAGGAAACAGTAAAGAAAATATCATCACAAGCCCAACAAATGATAAACTGCGAGTTATCCCTTCTGGACCAATTCCACCTAATCCTGCTGAACTGCTAAGCTCTGAACGCATGAAAAAAATGTTGAATGTACTTTCTTCCCAGGTGGATTATATCCTGCTGGACTCTGCCCCGATTCTCTCTGTTACAGATTCCTATATCCTCAGCACCCTGGCCGATGCCACTATTTTAGTGGTCAAAGCTGATAGCACCACCTACGAAATGGTTGGAGCTGCTATCAAAAAACTGCACTCCATCAATGCTCATCTTATCGGAGCCGTATTAAACAGCAAATCCAAGAAAAAATCCCACGGTTTCAGTGGATATTATGCAGGCTACTATACAGATAATTACCTTGATAGTATTAAAGATTCATCGACCAGTTCATGATTGATCTGCATTGCCACATCTTGCCTGAAATTGACGATGGCCCTGCAAGTATTGAGGAATCCATCACCATGGCTAAAGTGGCTGCAGCAGAAGGAATTCACACTATTGTTGCCACTCCGCACATATACAGTTCACATCCTTCAGCGCTTGCTATACAAAATAAAACACAGCAACTGCAGCAAAATTTGGAGGAATGTAAGATTCCTCTATCTGTCCACGCAGGCGCTGAAATCGCTTATAATTGCCTCAACCTGGACCTTAAAAATTTCACCTTTCCTAACAGCACCTACCTGCTCATCGAATTTCCTCACAACTTTTTACCGTCTTCAGCTGATCAGGACCTGTTTGACCTCCTGAACAAAGGCTTCAAGCCCATCATCGCCCATCCGGAAAGGAACCAAACTATCATAGAACAACCAGACCTGTTGATCAAACTCATGCAGGAAAATATCCATCTACAGTTAACTGCCAATTCCATCACTGGTGATTTTGGAACAGCAGTCAGAGATTGCGCTTGGTATCTCCTTCAGCAAAAGGTTGTCAGTTTTATTGCTTCAGATGCTCATTCCCCAAATAGAAGAAAACCCAGCCTCAAAGAAGCGGTAAAGAAAGCAGGGAAAATAATAGGCAAGAAGAAGGCTTTGGATCTAGTGACCAAAAACCCAGAATTTGTATTGAATAATATCAGTTTTTAAATCCTTTTTAATATCAGTTTACAGTTCTATATTCAAAGTTTAGAGTTCCATATTAAATACAATTATGATTTAGCTCTGGATAAAAACTGTATTAAAAAAATTAGCGATGTATACAAGCAAAGAGAAACAACACACACAATATTTTTATTGGTTCATTAGATACTTAAATCAAATCAAAAAGCAATAAAACCCTGAACAGTGAACCCTGAACAATCTACCAACAAACTTAAATTGGCAACCACCAGCCGAATTTCGTTTTTCTTCTTCCTGGCAACCCTGATTTTCACACCTGTAGCATTTGCAACAGTTGAAATCTGGTCATACACTGTTGCTCATTTCTTTATCCTCACTGGATTATTTTTTTATTTGACTGGTCTGACATTCAATAAAAAAAGCAAATTTTACTATCCTCCAGGCCTGATACCAATACTTTTGTTTTGCAGTTATGTATTA